>WFLX010076569.1_pt1 | contig 12306 bp, 11 predicted proteins | sample 4967041 | NCBI WGS metagenome assembly WFLX01 (sample SAMN12857096, study PRJNA449069) | gut metagenome | isolation source: stool from male and female vole | host: Microtus ochrogaster | place: USA:Florida | collected 2017 | reverse complement strand
ACACAGCCATGCACAAAGCCCCGTGGCAAAACATCTCGATCCTCAGAGGCTTTCCTCCGGGCCCGACGATGGGTGTATCCTCAATGGCACGATGGATCGCANTCACCTGATCNAGTGAAAGCTCGCGCGCCAGCACCACGACATCGGCAAACCGGGAGTAAAACTTCACAGCCTCNACATTCGTGAGATTAAGCTGGGTAGAGATATGGACCTCNATTCCTCGACGTCGCGCGCCGAGAATCGCCGCCATGTCTGATGCAATCACCGCCGTCACTCCTGCCTCGGCAGCCGCATCGAGAATCGAATCAAGGCGGTCCATCTCGGTGTCATACACAACAGTATTGACCGTGAGATATGTACTCACACCAGCCTCTGTGGCCCGGGAAACTATTGTGCGGAGATCGTCGAGAGTAAAGTTGGCAGCCGATCCGGCGCGCATATTCAGACCCTCCACACCGAAATAAACGGCATCGGCTCCTGCATCAATTGCAGCCTGAAGCGACTCATAACTGCCCACCGGAGCCATAAGCTCAAAATCTTTTCGTGTCATTTGAAGATTGATAAAGTAGTCAGAACGTCAGCAGAAGCGAAGCAGAAGCCCCCTCTGCCGAGATTACAGGTAGAAAAGCGATACCAGCGGGCTGATGAGCCACACTGCGGCGGTCAAGACCCAGAAGTCTCCGCTCCAGAGGCAGAAGCCATGCCGCGGCACGAGCCGAAAGGATGCCGATGCCGGCTCCCGCAATACAATCGGACAGATAGTGGTGCCTCCCGGCCATACGCATGGCGGCAACACCGGTAGCCACGATATATGCCCCGGTGCCCCACACCGGTCCGTAGATCATTCTTGTCAACTCAGCCCCGGCAAATGCAGTGGCCGTGTGTCCCGACGGGAAGGAATGGCAGTCGCTGCCATCGGGACGGCGACGGCCAACCACGCGCTTCAGCGGCTGAGTGACCGCTTCCAGCACTACAAACGAGGTTGCCGTCAACAACAGGCGATCTGCTATNGGCGACGAAGCATGGGCGCCGACATANCCGGCTCCTATGGCTGCGGCGTAGGGTATCCATTCAACATAAGCAGCCGCCCGCCACCGGCGCGAAGAACCTAACTCCCGGTCAAGACGTTGATCTACATCTCTGCGCCATGCCGGAATAGCCGATGCTACAGATCCGACTCCGATCAGCACACCCGGCACTATGAGTTGACGAGCCCTGAACCGGCAGTCAAGCGAATCGGCAGTTGACGATCCTCTGCATGGCACCGCAACCGACACCAGCATCACTACCGTAAGCAGAAAAGATTGGATAACTTTCATCTGTTGAAATACCAGNGNTGATCAGCAACACGTACAACACCGGGCAAATCATTTCGCTCCGGGAGGGCGATCCTGACAGCCCGCTTCACAGGCCGCGGCAGATATCTCAATCCGTCGGGTTTGAAACCATTGACCCGTACATTACCCGACGAATGGACATACATCGATCCACCGTCGTAGATCCCGACATGGGCGATACGCTTGCTGTCGGGTTTGTCCTCAGGCGGGAAAAACAACAGATCAGCCGGCTGATAGAGCGAAGGAGAATTGTGATCGACAGCGATGCCGCACGCGGCCTGATCCGAAGCATTACGCGGCAGGATTATGGCGCTTGCAAAGAANGCAACTTTCACAAGGCCCGAACAGTCAACCCCTTTGGTGGTGGTTCCGCCCCACAGATAAGGCACACCCATCAGNGCGTAGGCTGTCGAAAGGATTGTCTGGGGATGATAATAACCGCGGGCCCACTGTTCAAACGGTTCTACTTCCTCGGCCCGGACATAACCGCTGCGTCCGTCAGGAAAGGTCACCGCCACAAAGCGCGCCCCGGCTATGCCCGGCTCTCCTTCGAGAATCGACCCGAGAACAAGATCCGAAACCATATTATCGGGCACATAGCCGGCCAAGGTATCAGCCAAGGCATGAGTCTCAGTCAGCGAGGTGACGATAAGCCTCGGAGCATCACGCCAGCGCTCCATTACGTCAGACGGCATGAGTGTCACGGCAGGACGGTCTACCCAAGCCCGATAGCCGTCGGGCAGATCGACGAGAAGCCATCCCCCCTTGTCCTCGACAACGGATACAGGTGTCCCGTAAGAGGCCTGGGTGCCCAACTCCGCGCTGTGTGAGGGAGCGCTCCGGAAGTTGGCAGCCGAGAGATTGACAAGCCCGACAGCGGGGGCAGCCGACGGCTTGGTTGCCGAAGCTGCTCCCGCTGTCAGGAGTAGGAGTGTCAGTGCAAATAGTCTGTGCATCAGATCACGGAGGGTCACTTGCCGGTAAGACGGGTGATGACAGCCTTGATCTTGTCNGCAAGAGCATTGGCCTCCTCCATTGTGGAAGCCTCGGAATAGATGCGAATGATCGGCTCGGTGTTGGATTTGCGAAGGTGTACCCACGACTTGGGGAAGTCAATCTTCACACCGTCGATATCTGTGATCTTCTCCGAAGCGAACTCTGTTTTCACAGCTGCGAGGATAGCATCCACATCGATATCGGGAGTGAGCTCGATCTTGTTCTTGGCTATTGAATAGGCCGGATAGGTGGCCTTGAGCTCGCTCACCTTCTTGCCGCTCTTAGCAAGCAGGGTGAGGAAAAGTGCTACACCTACCAGTGCATCGCGTCCATAGTGAGCGGCGGGATAGATGACACCACCGTTGCCCTCGCCACCAATAACTGCACCGGTCTGCTTCATGAGGGTGGTTACATTTACCTCGCCTACTGCCGAAGCGGAGTAGGAGCAGCCATGACGCTCGGTTACATCACGAAGCGCACGCGAAGAGCTCAGATTGCTCACAGTAGAGCCGGGGGTCTGACCGAGAACATAATCGGCAATCGAAACAAGAGTGTATTCCTCGACAAACATCTCGCCGTTTTCCATGACAATAGCGAGACGGTCAACATCGGGATCGACAACGAAACCGACATCAGCCCTGCCCTCCGACATGAGTGATGCTATCTGTGTGAGGTTTTCGGGAATAGGTTCGGGAGTGTGGGCAAACTTGCCGGTTGCCTCGCAGTTGAGTTCGATGATATTCTTTACACCGAGAGCGCGGAGGAGCTGGGGAATAACAACACCACCGACCGAGTTGACGGCATCAACGGCAACTGTGAAATTAGCCTTTGCGATNGCCTCCGTGTCTACGAGATCGAGGGCAAGCACCTGATCGATATGACGGCGNTTGTAGGTATTGTTGACAAACTCATGTCCGAGATTATCGACCTCAGCAAAGGAATAAGCCTCCTCAGCAGCGATGCGGAGCACTTCCTTGCCCTGGGCATCGTTGAGGAACTCGCCGTTCTCGTTGAGGAGCTTAAGGGCGTTCCACTGCTTGGGGTTATGCGAGGCGGTGATGATGATGCCGCCGCAGGCATTCTCGCCAGTCACGGCAATCTCAGTAGTGGGTGTTGAAGCAAGACCGATGTTGACAACATCAAAGCCCATTCCGCAAAGGGTTGAGACCACGATGCCGCTCACCATCTCGCCTGAGAGTCGGGCGTCACGACCAACAACGATAATATTGGAGGTCTTGGTGGTGTTCTTTCGGATAAAGGTAGCGTATGCGGCGGTAAACTTCACAATGTCGAGAGGTGAGAGTCCGTCGCCCGGCACTCCGCCTATCGTTCCGCGGATACCTGAGATAGATTTGATTAGTGACATGGCTGGTATATTGTGTGGTTAAAAAAATCGATGTTTAGAGACGGCTGGGATAATAGCGGATGTTGAAGAGCATGGGTTGCACGTATGAGGCCTCATTCGTAAGTCCATACTCGGCCTTGACTATGAGATTGACCGTGCAGTTGAGCGGAAGATACTGAAGCGGCATCTGTATGCCCGAGCCCCATTCTGTCGACGACGGCAGATGATAATCTCCATAACGGAAATATGTGCCTGTATAGCCGGCATTCTCGTTTGAATCGTAGGCTTCGAGTTTCTCTCCGGTCATGTAGTAGGTCAGGTTATAGCGGGTGTAGCGGAAGTACACGAGCTGATTGGCAGTGGCCTTGGGGCCATAGCCGGGGTCGATCACCTGCATGAAGATCTTGCCCTCCTGATCGAGCATATAATACGGAGCGTCGGGGCCAACTTCAAACACAGTGTCGGCCGGGACACTGCCTACGACCTTGTGATCGGCAAGGAAAAGGTTAACATTCTTGCTCTCCTCATTCAGGAGTTCGGTATATGACTGGTCATCGTCACATGACGACAGAGTCAGAGCCAGCGCGAACACTGACGATAGCGAGAGGAGAATGTGGATAAGTCGGTTCATTGTCTTGATTATTTAGAGAGAGTTCTGATCAGTAGTAAGTATGGACGAGAAGGCTGCGAGCATTTCCTTAACCCGAGCCACACAGTCGTCAAGCGATCCATGAAATTCGCCACCGGCAGCATTGAGATGTCCGCCTCCGCCGAAAAATTCGGAACAGAAACGATTGACCGGAATATCGCCCGTGCTGCGCATCGACACCTTCACGAAATTCTCACGGTCCTCGCGCAGGAAGATAGAGCAGTCGATCCCGGGTATGGCCAGAGGCTGATTGACTATGCTCTCTGTGTCGCCGCGTGAATAGTTCATGGATTTGAGTTCGTCGGCACTGAGGGTGATGAGAGAGGTGTGAAGGTCGCGGAAGAGCTCCATCTTCTCCGAAAGGGCATAGCCGCAAATACGCAGACGGCTTTCTGAGCTCTCGTTCCATGCCCGGCGATAGATCTCATCTTTGTCGATTCCCTTGGCAAGCAGTCTGGCAATTATGAGATACAGATCGGGCGAATTGGAATTATAGCTGAAATTGCCGGTGTCGGTCATCATGCCCGCGTAGAGACATGTGGCGGCATCCTTGTCTATCCGGTCTTCGAGACCCGACTCGGCAAGCAGATGGTAGAGCAACGCGCAAGTCGAGGAGCTCGACGGATCGCTGACGGCGATAAAAGCATCCATAGCGAAATCCAGATGATGATCGACCGACACNAGCCGGGCTCTTGAGGCGGTGATCATGGGTGNCNGCCGGTCAACCCGGCGAAGANCATTGANGTCGAGGCANAAAATCACTTNAGCCGATGCGAGAGTACGTTCGGCCACATCNGGTNTCTGGCTTCCTATGATGATGCTGNCGGCTNCGGGCAGAAACATGNGATTNCGCGGAGGCATATCAGGAGTGATGACCCGCACGCTCAGCCCCATCGATGTCAGCACCCTGCACAAAGCCAGCGACGATCCGAGAGCATCGCCGTCGGGCGACACATGACATACGATCGAGACCCGACGGACTCCGTCGAGCAGACGTCGCAACTTTCTGGCCACGGAGCGGTTGACGCTTCGAGGGGGTGCAGGGATAGGAAATGCCGGACTGTCAGTGGTCATAAATATCTGAAGATCGAATGTGGGAATCCATGTGAATCCTTAGATCTGCAAAATTACACAAAAAATAGGATACACCGGACATAGAGCCCTCATTTTTGTGTTTTATTGACAGAGTTGTCAGAGCGCGAAAACCTCAAATGACATAGTTATAGTGTCAAAAACGAGCAAACGGTCCGTAAGAAGATCGCCGGCTCCGGTTATCACCTTCAGCACCTCGGTTGCCTGAAGCGAACCGGCTATTCCCACCACGGTGTTCAGAATCCCAGTTGCCGCGCATCCGCAGTCAGCTTCCTGCTGCGGCTCATCGCCGAATATATCCCTGAAGCAGGCAGTCCCGGACTTTTGAGTGAATAGCTGCCCGCGAAAACGCTCCACTGCGGCATGGACCATAGGTCTACCCACCTCTCGGCATAGATCGCTGATGAGAAGTCTTGTCTCGAATCGGTCAGTACAGTCGGCCACGACATCATATNCCTCCATAAGCGAGCCGCCATTCTCACGGGTAAAGAATACCGGGTGGACGGCGATCTCTACCTCCGGGTTGATACGCCTCATGGCACGGGCCGCNCTCTCGGCCTTCAGGCTTCCTATGTCNGGCGTNCCGTGCATNATCTGCCTCTGAAGATTGCTCAAGCTCACAGTATCGGCATCGACAATCCCTATCTTGCCTATTCCGGCAGCCGCCAGATAAAGCGCTACCGGCGACCCGAGCCCCCCGGCNCCAATGATCAATACTCTGGCTTTGCGTATTGCATTCTGTCCCGGCAAGTCAATCTCACACAGATTGACATGGCCAGCATACCGGCTCCCATTGTCAGGCCTGTCCATTTTTCTCAACTTTCATGCGATAGACATTAGTTTCCTTACGTTCAAATCCCATGTCGCAGTACAAGGAATTGGCTGCGACACGCGAAGGGCGCGATGTGAGCATTACTGTGGCGTCGCCAAGCAATGACACATAGTCGAGCAGATGCCTTACAAGCCGGCGCCCGAGGCCGAGACCTCTCACCCTCTCATCCACCACCACATCCTCGATCCACCATTTCACTCCGGTGGGCGCGAGTGTACGGCACACAGTGGCCATGCCGACCGGAACATCATTACCATCCGTGACCACAAACATACGGGTGGAGGGCTCACGGAGGATACTCTCCCAATCTTCTCGGGAAAGCGGACGGGCTGAAGACGATAGCTGTGCAAGCAAGCCGTTGAGAGCCTCGCACCGACCTATATGTCTTTCATCTAAAGCAGAGATGCGGTAGTCCATTTTAATCTTAATGATAACGTTTTGACTGCAAAGGTACGCATTTTCCTTCACCGCCGGCCACACAGAAACATTTTATTATCGCCCGATCGGAGGCATCGGACAATATCGGCGCTGACCGCCCGTTATTATACAGATATATCTATTTCAAACAAACATTAGAAAAAGCAGATTAGACAATGCTTTCAAGCGGAAAACTCGGATTCTGGGGTCTGACAGCTCTGGTGTTCGGACTGATGGTGGGAGTCGGCATTTACAATCTCCCTCAGAACATGGCAGCCGTGGCGTCGCCCTGGGCCGTTTTTATCGCGTGGCTTGTTACGGCCGGAGGGATACTCCCGCTGGTGATAGCCTTCAACTGGCTGAGCAACCACTATCCACAATACAATGCAGGATTGTATCAGTACGCTCAGGCCGAGTTCGGTAATTACGCCGGATTCAACATTGCCTGGGGATACTGGCTTTGCACAGCTTTTTCCAATATCGCCTACGGCGTGATGCTCAACGATTCCTTCGGAGCTTTTTTTCCGCCGCTGCTTGACCACGGCTGGCCTACGGTTGTTTTCGGATCCGTGCTTATCTGGGTCATGTTCTTCATTGTGGCTGGCGGAATCCGCACCGCCAAATTCATCAATACCCTGTTGGCCGCCATTAAGGTAGTGATGCTCATCTTCATTCTTGTCATTTTCACCCTGACTTTCAAGACCGGCCTGTTTGAGGAGGGACTTACGTTCAACCTCGGCGAGCTCGGGAGTATGGGACACCAGATCAAATCGACCATGATGGTCACTCTCTTCTGCTTCTTCGGTGTGGAAGGAGCGGTGATGATGTCGGCAAGGGCTCGCCGTAGCTCCGATGTAGGCAAGGCCGGTTTTGCAGGTTTCACAATCTCTCTTGTGCTTTACATGGCTGTGTCACTGCTATGTTTCGGTCTTCTCAACCGTGCCCAGCTCGCCGGACTCCCCGATCCGTCGATTGCATATATCCTGAGGGAGACATGCGGCGCATGGGCTTACTGGTTCGTGATCAGCGCCGTGATCATATCTCTGCTCGGCGGCTGGGTGGCGTGGACTCTCATAGTTGCCCAGGTGCCCTATGAGGCCGCCGTAGTNGGAATATTGCCCCGGGTTTTCAAGCGTCTGAACCGCCACGGCATGCCGGCAATCGGTCTTTTCTCTTCGAGCATCGTCATGGAACTGTTTCTCATCATGGTGGTAATGGCCGACGACGTTTATCTCGCTGCATTACAGATTACAGGTCTCATGATCATCCCATGCTATTTCGTGACCGGACTCTTTCTGCTGAAAAAAGCCGATACGCCGCTGATGCGGGGAGTTGCAGTGATCGCGTCTGCTTTCTGCCTTTGGATGGCCTATGCCGGCGGACTGGTGGAGATGTTCATGACCTCCGTGTTCTATCTTCTCGGCACCGGATTCTACATCACGGCCCGCAAAGAAAATGATCCCCGNGCGCCTCTCTTTACCCGCGGTGANAANTGGGCTTTGTGGGTTTTATCCATTGCTTCAGTCATATCCATCTATCTACTCGCTAAGATGCTTCTGGAGTAATTCCAAATTGAAAGCTCCTTGAATAGTTATAAGTATTTCTCACCTCACTTTGACCTTAAACAGCCATGATTGCACAAATTCTTAAGAGCCTGCGAGCCTTCGTTGCTTCNGCTCTGCTGATCGGGATCCTCACTGCCTTTACTCNGCCTCACGAGCAGATCGTTGAATATCCTTTCATCAACTTTTCAAACGGCTCAATACTCGACATAGCTAAGGTCGAGATGACCGACACCAACACAGTGTTGACCATCAATGTCTGTTATCGTCCAAAATGGTGGATCAGAATTTCAGGCGACTCTTATCTTTCGACCGACGGCAATAAATACGCCCTTAAAGGGACCGAAGGGATAGAGCCTGACACTCAATTCTATCTGCCTGAGAGCGGACAGGCGAGCTTCAAACTCATTTTCGATCCCCTGCCCTCCTCTACCAGTGAGTTCGATTTTATAGAGGGCAACTCTACGTTGGCTTTCCGGATGACCGGAGTTGACCTTACCGGCCCTAAATTTCAGGAATATCCCGAAGGATTTCCTAAGAAATTGAGAAAGAAGATCAAGGATGGATCCATGCCTTACCCGAAGCTGGAAATAGGAACCACCTCGGTAAACTTTCATTTTATGCCCGCAAGCACAGGCCTACCGCTCAAAATAAATATGTATCTCAACGACATCACCGGTAGCCAGTATGAATACAAGATCAAGCCTGACGCAGAGGGTAAGGATACGCTGACATTTGACCTGTACGGTCCCGGGATCGGACATATCGAAATCTCAATGGGAGGCGAGACTATCTATCAGAATATGTTTTTACAGCCCGGCGAGAAGATTGATTGTTACATCGACACACGGTTTACGGGCTTTCTGGCAATGTCGCATCGCGGCAACATCTCGCGCAGCGATTACAATCCCATTATCCACACAGGCGAATTTGGCGTTCTCGACAGGATGAGAGCCAAAAATGATAAAAGTTACAGATTGAACTTATACAACGGTTATTTCTGCGACTACCATCTGTCGGGTGAAGAATACCTGAAAATGGTGAAAGAGGTCTATAACTCCCGCGCCGACTCTATAAAGAGCTCCGGCGCACCGATGATGCTTAAGGAGCTGCAGCTAAAAGAGCTTCAGACAGATGTGATCACAGCTGTTGAGCAATACAGACGACTTCTGGGCAGCAATTACCAACGTGTCAACAACAACCGGGGNCCGGTTCCCGCCGATTCCATCACAGCAGTGCTCACAGACAAGGATTATGAANATGTTGCTTCCTGGTTCGATATGTCGGATCCCCGGCTGCTAATCTGTGGCAACCGAACGGGAGCGGTTGACTGGAATGAACACGGTGTGCCGGGTGAGATATGGAAATCCATGGGTATGTTCAGGCCGATGGCCAATAAAGCAAAGAAACGTCAGCTTGAGCAGACAGATCTTGACTCGCTCAGGGCTCTCTCGGATCCTTTCTATGCAGCCGCCTGCGACTCGATCAACCAGCGATCGGAACGCGAATTTCTACGCCATTCGAAGGAAAAGATTCTTTCTCCCACTCCCGATGTGCCCGACCAGGAGCTGTTTGATGCGATTATAGCTCCTCACAAAGGGAAGGTGGTTGTGGTGGATCTGTGGAACACATGGTGCGGACCATGCCGAATGGCTTTCAAGAATAATGAACCTCTGAAAGAGAATGAGCTCAACAGCGACGACATTGTTTGGATCTATATTGCCGACGACACATCTGATGACATGGAATATTTCAACATGATACCCTCCATCAAGGGGATCCATTATAAGGTCAACGACACTCAGATCAAAGCAATCTCCGACCGATTCAATGTCGACGGTATTCCATTCTACATTCTTATTGACCGTTCAGGCAACGCCGAACGGCGCCCCGACATNAGGGATCACAGNAAATATATCGAGGCAATCAGATCTAANCTCTGAGCAAATGCCCGTCAAATGCCGGCCCTATTTGAGGCTCTTGAGGATGAGATCATTGGCCCTGTCCACNGTCGAGGAGTCAAGAGTGGCAAGATAGATCTGTGTGGTGGCTTCCGAGTCATGCCCCATCCCCTCGCTTATCACACTCACGGGTATGCCCTTTGACTTGGCGGCCGTGGCCCAGCTATGGCGCGCTACATACAGCGTGAGCGGCATCCCCAGCCCTATCGACCGGGCTATCTTTTTCAGTTGATAATTGATGGAGCGGCAGATGCTTCGATAGGTATATCTCTCATCCGCCAGTTGCGTGGTGATTATCGGCAGCATATACTCGGTAGGATTGTCGGGATATTTGTCAAGCAGGGCTTGCATCTCTGTGGTCCACTCGATGATGAGCTGTTGGCCTGTCTTGTGGCGGCGGTAGACGATATATCCGTTTGAGAGATCACTCTTCCGCAGGAAGGCCATGTCTATAAAGCTCATGCCCCTCAGATAGAAACTGAGCATAAACATATCGCGGGCGTACTCCAGTTCCGGATCATGGCTCAGGTCGAGTTGCTTAATCTTCCTTACAATCGGCAGAGGCAGCGCCCGCTTGACAGTCCTGTCTATCCCGGTGTAGACCCTTCGGAACGGATGCCGGTTGTCAATGATATCCTCCTCAACAGCCCGGTTATAGACCGCCCTGAGGACACGGGTGTAAAAGGAGATTGTGTTAGGACAGTTGCCGCGGGTCCTGTGCCATGCTTCATAATCGATCATCATGTCGGAGTTGATACTGTCCAGCATTATATCTTTGCCGGCACGGAAGGTCCGGAAACTGTTGAGTGCTGCCAGATAGATCTCGGAGGTGCGGAAGCGCCCGTTCTGTCGGAGCTTGATAATGATTCCTTCCATATAATTGAAAACCGAGTATTCCAGACTGTAGCGATGAAATTCGTCGACAATATCATCTGACGTATATGTCAGGCCCGACTTCTCAAATCTTCGTACAATCTTTACCAGGCGTTCGATATCATAGCGTATATGCTCGCGCACCGTAAGGATTGTCAACTTGCGATCAGGCCTGCAAGCCGATTTGACCATCGAGCGCTTCTCATCCCATTCAGAGGGATAGATGCGACACTTGGACAGAAGCTGTCGCGGCTTACGGTCATGAATGATCTGATAGTAGATGGTGCCCTTGTGGCCGGCCACTGCTGAGGGCCGGAACTTAACTTTTATAGAAGCCATATCTTGAATTGGTTTATGTAATGAAGGGACAAAGATGCGACATTGACATGAACTGCGAAAGCCCACCCCGGGTAATCGCAGGCTCAATCTATCAGCNGTCCGCTCCCAACATAACCCCGCCTCAGTTTGTTATACATCATCGACCTGAAATCATAAACTGTAAATCTCGATTATGCCAATCTGGAATCCATGGCACGGATGCCGCAAAATCAGCTCGGGTTGCCGCCACTGCTATGTGTATCGCGAGGATGCGGCCCGGGGAGTGACGATACCGACATACGAAGTCCACAAGACATCATCGTTCAATCTCCCTTTGAGAAGGGATCGCTACCACAACTGGAAATATCCGTCGGGGTCTGAATTCGCGCTCTGCTTTACATCCGATTTCCTTATTGAGGAAGCCGATGAGTGGCGTTCGCAGATATGGGAAATCATCAGGGTGAGGAGCGACTGCCGATTCTTTTTCTTTACCAAACGCATAGAGCGGCTCGGCCCGCTGCTACCATCTTTCTGGGANGAGATNGCCGACAACNTTCTTGTTGGCTGTACTGTAGAGAGTCAGGATCGCGCTGATTACCGGATGCCAATTTTCATGTCTCTGCCCTTGAGACACCGCCTTGTTGTCGTTGCACCGATGCTTGAGCAGATCGATCTTACCCCCTGGCTCGATCCCGACGCGATTGAGGAGGTCACGGCCGGCGGTGAGTCGGGGAAATACGCCAGGCCTCTTGATTTTGACTGGGTTGTTGACCTGCAGCAGCAATGTGTAGCCCATAAAGTGCCGTTCAACTTCCATCAGACAGGCACGCATCTGATCAAAGATGGCCGCCAATATACCATACCGCGCGAGCTGCAGCATACTCAGGCCAAAAAGGCCGGGCTGAACTTCGGCTGATTTCACCA
>WFLX010035366.1_pt1 | contig 12310 bp, 15 predicted proteins | sample 4967041 | NCBI WGS metagenome assembly WFLX01 (sample SAMN12857096, study PRJNA449069) | gut metagenome | isolation source: stool from male and female vole | host: Microtus ochrogaster | place: USA:Florida | collected 2017 | reverse complement strand
AAAGTTCGTCACAGAACTTTCGGGGCGCGGCTTCTTTTATGTATGGCTGAGGGCTATCTGTGTGTTTTGCCGTTCTTATTCACGTTGCCCTTTGGGGGCACGTCTCGGTTGATGAGTCGTGGCACATTGATGTGTTTGGGCAATTCGATGACGGGCTTCTCTTCTTGTGTGGCAGGGCTTTCGTTGCCGAATCGGTCGATGGCGGTCACGGCATAGTGGCGCACCTTCCTGCCCCGTGCGTTGATGGTCCATTGCGAGGAGCGTACTCGGGCTGCCAACAGGTTTTCCGCTTGGGTCACATCGACGGGATAGGTGTTGGAGCCATAGATATTGTAGAGCAGATAGGAATGTCTCGCAGGGAGGGCTTCCGTCATAGGTGAGGAAGTCGCTGGTTGGTTCCAGCGCAACACGCCTTCCTCATATTTAATATATGTAGGTGCAGGAGGTGTGAGGGTGTCGCCCGTCCACGTCATGCGGGCGGTGAGGGCAGGATAGGGGAAGAACTCTTCGCAGGTGGTGTCGTAGATGCCCTTGCAGTTCTTGGTGAGGAACTCGCCCCGATAGAACGCCATGCCGCCAATGCCGCTGTTGCGGGCGGTGTGCATCTCGGCTCGTACCTCGTTGAGTGTCCAGCGACCTTCGCGAGGGTCGAGGAAGTAGATGCCGAGACCTGGCACAATGGGGTGTCCGTAGGCGTTCTCAAGCCAGTCGAAGAGGAAGGGGTAGTAGTTGTTGCCCGTGAAGTACATCATGGGGAAGAGCATGTCCTGATAGTTCTCTTTCAGCCAGAGCCGCGGGTCTTGCCACACGGCGTTGTAACAGTTCCATCCCCCTGCGCTGTAGCGGCGTGTGTCGGCATACTTGCCGATGGGCGAACTGCTGAGTTTCACCCACGGCTTGATGGGTTTCACCACGTCGTGTACACGGCGGACGATGCGGGTGATGTTCTCGCGCTTCCATTCTGCGCGGCTCATGCTGGAGGCACGGGGATAGAGGTTCTCGTCGGAGAAGCCGTAGGTGGATTCGGGGTAGCGGATGTAGTCGAGCGAAATGCCGTCAACATCATAGCCCTCGGCGATTTCACGGCAGATGCTGGCAATGTAGTCGGCTGTCTCAGGCTTGCCGGGAATCATGAACATTTCACCGCCCTTGGCTGTCTTCACCAGTTCGGGGTGCTTGCGTGTCAACGATGCCGCTCCGTATTTGGCTTGCCGCTCTTTGGTGCCGATGGGGATGCACACCACCCATGCGTGTAGTTCCATGCCGCGCTTGTGGCATTCTTCGATGCAGAACGCCAAGGGGTCGTAGCCGGGCGATTTTCCNGCCTGCCCCGTGNGGCTGAGTTCCCAAGGCTCTATCTTGGAGGGGTAGAGGAGGGCGGCGCGCACGCGTGTCTGAAAGATGACGGTGTTGATGTTGGCGCGTTGGTAGTTGTCAAGAATACGGACAAGTTCCTCTTGCTGGCGCATGCGGCTTGTGGCGTCGGTGGCCTTTGTGCGCGGCCAGTCAAGACCTCCGATGGTGGTGAGCCATACGGCTCGGGTCTCGCGCAGAGGGTGTTGCCGTTCGTAGATAGATACCCCACGCTGGTTGTCGGGGTGTTGGGCCTTGATTGCTGCTGGCAGAAGGGCTAAAAGCAGTGGTAAAGCCCACATATAGTGTTTATTAGTCATTATTAACAGATGATTTTTTGCAAAGGTAAGGATTATTCCGTACTTTTGTGGTCAATTTGCAATAATAAAGAATAAAATGGCTACTTTTGTTGTTTCTCTCTTGCTCCTTGTTTTAGGCTATGTTTTCTATGGGGCATTTGTCAACAAGGTGTTTGGTGCTGATGCGCAGCGAAAGACTCCCTGCTACACTTCGCAGGACGGAGTGGACTATTTGCCCATGCCTACATGGAAGGTCTTCCTCATCCAATTTCTGAACATTGCGGGGACTGGTCCTATCTTCGGTGCTATCCAAGGCATCCTGTTCGGTCCTGCCGCTTACTTTTGGATTGTGCTGGGCTGCATCTTCGGTGGTGCTGTACACGACTATATGTCGGGCATGATCAGCCTCCGCAAGAATGGCGCGAGCTTGCCTGAAATCGTGGGCGACGAACTGGGACAGAGCGCACGGATGGTCATGCGCATCATGTCGCTCGTGCTGATGATTTTGGTGGGGGCTGTGTTTGCCACTACTCCTGCCGACATTCTTGATGGCATGATGCCCGACCAAGGTTTCCTGTGGTCGAAATACTTTTGGGTCGTCATTATCATTGTTTACTACATCCTTGCCACCTTGCTGCCTATCGACAAGCTGATTGGAAAGATTTACCCCATTTTTGGCTTGGCATTGCTCATCATGGCTGTGGGGCTTGCCTACGGCATCTTTGTCAATGATGGTTTAATGCCCGAAATCACTGATGCGTTCTCGAATCACCATCCCGCTTCGACCATGCCTATTTTCCCGGGTCTTTGTATCACGATTGCCTGTGGGGCGGTGAGTGGTTTCCACGCTACGCAAAGCCCCATGATGGCGCGTTGTTTGAAGAACGAGAAGTATGGTCGCCCTATCTTCTACGGAGCAATGATTGTCGAGGGTATTGTGGCACTGATTTGGGCTGCTGCCGCCATCAAGTTTGCCAACAGCCTCGATGTGGCAGGCGATACTCCATACGAGAAGCTGTTGGCAGCCATGACGAATCCAGAGACAGGCAAGCCTTCGCCAGGGGTGTTGGTCAATGCCATCTGTTCCAGCTGGCTGGGGCGTGTAGGTGCTGTGCTTGCCATCTTGGGTGTGGTGGCTGCACCCATCACAAGTGGTGACACGGCATTCCGTTCGGCACGTCTGATTGCGGCTGACTTCATGCACTACAAGCAGAATCGTATCTACAAGCGCGTGGTGCTCTCTTTACCGATTTTTGCGCTGAGCATCGTCCTCATGTTCGTCAACTTCGACGTTCTGTGGCGTTATTTCGCTTGGTTCAACCAAAGTTTGGCTGTCTTCACCCTGTGGGCGGTCACGGTGTGGCTGACTAAGCGTAGTGCGGCTGAGGGTACGAAGAAATATGCGTTTCTCGTTACGTTGGTGCCAGCCTTGTGGATGACCATCGTCTGCACTACTTATATACTCATTGCTCCCGAAGGCTTCCAACTCAACCATGTTGTTGCCTATCTGTTGGGTGGCATCATCACGCTGGGCGTGCTGGTGTGGTATCTCTTGTGGGCAAAGAAGCTCATGCGAGCTTGAAACTCTACTCCTTAACCTTATATTCCTAAAAAGATGAAACGATACATTTGGCAACCCATCGCCTTCTTCATAGTCGGCTTGTTCTTTTACTGCTATAATGGCATTACATGGAACACATGGGGCGATTATTTGCCCCACATCATCGGTTACGCGGCTATCTGTGGCGCGCTCTCGTGGTCGCTCCACAAGAAGGAGAAACTGAAAGCTGAAAGATAACAGATTCAAGTGTCGTCGTTGTCTCGCTGTAACGATAATACGTTCTTAAAACCTCATATTGATATGAAAAAACTAACATTCACGCTCCTCTTTGCCCTTGTGGGCATCAGCAGCGCTTTTGCGCAGTTCGAGAAAGGCAAGTATTATTTGGCTGCCACGACCAACTCAGGAGACCTCTCTTACAGCAAGCATGAAAAGTTCCATTTTGACCTCGGTGTCAATGGCGGCTATATGTTTGACGACGGTTGGATGGCTTTGGCAGANGCTGGTTTTGACTACCGCAACTCCGATATGCAGACGTTCTATTTGGGGGCGAAGTGCCGTTACCTCATTGAGCAGAATGGACTTTTCTTGCAGGTTGGAGCGCGCTTCTTGCATGGTGCTNCCAGCTTCAACGATGTACAAATCACNCCTGAGCTTGGCTACTGCTTCTTTCTCAATAGGCATCTCACTTTTGAGCCTTCGCTCTACTACGATGTCTCCCTTTCTGACTTCTCTGATAAAAGCAAATTTGGTGTTAAATTCGTCCTTGCTTGGCTGTTCTAAACAACTAATATAGATTATGTTATCCGTAGAAGAACTGAACGACCGTCTCATCGACCTCGCCTTTGCTGAAGATATTGGCGATGGAGACCATACAACGCTGTGTTGCATTCCAGCTGATGCCTATGGCGAGAGCAAGCTCCTCATCAAGGAAGAAGGCATTTTTGCTGGTGTGGAGATTGCGAAAGAGGTGTTCCGCCGTTTCGACCCCACCATGCAGGTGGAAGTGTATATTCAGGATGGTGCTCATGTGAAGCCTGGCGACATCGTGATGTCCGTCAAAGGTAAGGAGCAGAGCCTCCTTCAGACGGAACGCCTCATGCTCAACATTCTTCAGCGCATGAGCGGTATTGCGACTATGACCCACAAGTATCAGCAAGCCCTCATTGATGCTGGCACCAAGACTCGTGTGCTCGACACTCGCAAGACGACCCCTGGCATGCGCATGCTCGAAAAGGAGGCTGTCAAGATTGGTGGTGGCATGAACCACCGCATTGGGCTTTTCGACATGATACTTCTCAAGGACAACCACATCGACTTCTGTGGTGGTGTCCACAACGCTATTTCCCGTGCCAAGCAGTACTGCAAGGACCACAACAAGGACCTCAAGATAGAGTGTGAAGTGCGCGATTGGAAAGAGCTGGAAGAAGCCCTTGCCGAAGGCTGTGACCGCATCATGTTCGACAACTTCACCCCTGAAGACACCGAACGGGCTGTCAAGCTTGTGGCTGGTCGTGCCGAGACGGAATCCTCTGGTGGCATCACTTTCGACACAATGATTCCCTACGCTAAGGCAGGTGTGGATTTCATCTCCTTCGGTGCCTTGACCCATAGTGTCAAAGGTCTCGACATGAGCTTCAAAGCGGCAGGGAGCGACAAACTCATCATCAAGTAAACCCAAATGGGTGAAAGGTCGTTTCCTTTCACCCGTCAGATAAGACTTAAAGGCAGACGCGCGATGCCGAAACGGACATCGCGCGTCTGCCTTTGATTTTATTTAATGTGAGTTCGAAGAAATCACGTTATTTACTTTGATAATGCTTTCACCCTCACCACTTGGGGTTAACGTGAGGATCTTGATGGTTTCGGGCAATATGCAGGGACGTGATGAAAATACCAGTCTGTATCAGATTTCATCTCTGTTTTCGGCTGCAATTGGCACACATGCCCTTGATGACAAAAGAGTAGAAACGTGGTATGAATCCATCGGGCAATGGGACGTGGGGAAGGGCGATGTCGTCGAGACAGAAAGAACGGTGGCATTGTTCGCAATAGAAGTGAGGATGCGTATCTGTGCGGTGGCATTCGTCTTCGTAACCGCATAGCTCATAGTGCTGAATGCCCCGACCGTCTTCAAAGGCATGCACCACGTCGTGCTTCACAAATAGGTTGAGCACACGGAAAATGCTCGATTTGTCCATCGTCAGGAGTTGCTCCTCTAAATCTGACAGGCTCATGGGGTGTCTGGCGGCTTCCAGAGCCTGATAGATGAGGATTCTGTTAGCTGTGGCTTTGATGCCTTTACGTCCCAATTTTTCCGTCGCTTCTTGACTGTTCATGGTTGAGGTGTTTTGTTGTTGACTACAAAGGTACAACTTTCTTTTGTTCTCAAAGCAGAGAAAAGTCTATAAATCATAAATTATTTCCAACGCAGGCTGTATCTGTATTTTCTGTTAACCAAGGGAGGGATGACACAATTGTATCGTTGCTCCTTGTGTTCTTATTCCCCGATGCTTTTACACCCATAGAATTGATGTCCCACTAACAGGAATCTATAAGAGGGAAGGGTATAAAAACAACGTGGACGTACCGATGTTGGTACGTCCACGTTGTTGGGGTGTGTTTGTTGCTTGTTGGAAAGGTTAGTCCTCTTCTTGGGGATGAAGGGCGTTACTTCTTGAGGGTTGGCTGTTCAGGGGCTTCTTCCTCCTGAGTTTCATTCTTTTCGATAGCGCTTTCCTCTTCCTTGCTCTCAAATTCAGTGATGCCGTTAGCAGTGAGGATGTTGTACCATGAGAGGACTTTGCGCATGTCGCTGACACGCACGCGGTCGGTGTCATAGTTGGGGAGCACTTTGGTGAAGAAAGCGATGATGTCGTCTTGTGAAGCTTTCTTGGGTGAGATGTCGAGAGGCTTGTCACCATAGTTCTGCTTGATGGACTCGAAAACAGAGGCGAGAGACACTTCGCTGTCGTCGTTGGTGTAGATAGAGATGTCGCCGAGCGACACAACACGGTCTGCTCCGAAAGCTGGAATGCGCTTCTTCTGTTCATCGATGGTCTCGACGATGAGGCTCTTGTTGCCTTGTGAGACGAGCTTGTAAAGCCCTGGTTTGCCAGAGATGGCAAGGATTTTCTTAATCATAGTTCTTATTCTGTTGTTTATTTGTTGTTTGAAGTGATTGTAGTGTTTGACGTGAAAGAGGTTCTCGACCGTGTGCCGTAAGCTAAACGTTGTCTTTCACTTTTTTCAAGAGTTGGTTGAGTTGCAGGCTAAGGTCTGTAGTTTCGTTGTTGAGGATACAGAAGTCGGCAAGGCGGCACTTCTCTTCTTCGTCCATCTGCTGTGCCATGCGTGCTTGGATTTGCTCGGGGGTGGTGTGGTCTCGCAGGGTGGCTCGTTGAAGCCTCAAGCGGAGTGGGGCATAGACTTCGACAGTGAAATCGACGGTGTCCTGAAAGCCCGTTTCAAAGAGGAGGGCACACTCTTGGCCGACGATGGGCGCGTTTTGTTGCGCTGCCCACTGAAGGAAGTCTTGCTTGACGACGGGATGGACGATGGTGTTCACTTTCGCGGCATGGTCTTCGTTCGCGAAGAGGTAAGCGGCGATGAGAGGCTTGTTAAGTTCATTGCCGATGTACGCATCGCTACCGAGGAGTTGGATAATCTGTTGGCGGATGTGGACATTTTGGGTCATGAGACGCTTGGCTTCATCGTCGCAATGATAGACGGGGATGCCACGCTGTTTGAGCAATTTGCAAATGTAGGTCTTGCCGCTGCCGATGCCTCCTGTGATGCCAAGTTTCTTCACGTCTGCTGTAGGTGTTGACCGCAATTGTTGTCACTCTGCGGTTTGTTCGATGATATATTCAACGGACTCAGGCATGCGCAGATGGCGTATGTTCTCAGGAGTTTGGCGCAGGTGGAGCTTGCATCGCGATGTGCCTGGCTGGGCTTCCTTGTAGTCAATGGCTATGAGGAAGTCCTGTGGGGTAATGTCTTCATACAGCGTGGAGCTGACGAGGAACGTTACTTCGACTTTCTGTGGGAATGTGCGCATAATCTTGTTGGCGGGCACGTTTTCGCTATAGACAGGCACTTGTATAGTCTTATCAGTAAAGATATCGACACAGATACACGCCTCAATGGAGTCTGGAATGACTTTCGCTCCCTGGGGCACAAGGAGGGCGAGCTTGGTGTTGAGAGTGTCTTGTAGCTCGCCAAAGGTCATGTTCTCAGTCTTGATGCTGGTGATGCTCCCGTAAAGGTGTTCGGGTGCATAGAGGTCAACAGAGTCAGGAGTGAGGATCGTGCCACATAGGAAACGTCCGTCGGTCGTGGTTACATGACCATTGAAAACGACGGGGACACGCTTATGCTGTCCGTTGGAGTAGAAGACCGAGATGCGGTTGGGCGTGGTCGATTTGAAGGTCATGCCCATGGGCTTCACTTTCAGGGCAGCCCGCCGTAAAGTGTTGGCATCGATAGAAAGCTTGCCAGCGTTCTGAGTGATGTCTTTGAAGTTGATAACGAGTGCCTGATTTTCGTTCTTCATGAACTTATAGTAGAAGGCGTTCCAGCCTTTTCCCGAGCAGATGACATTCACGTCGCTGGGCATCTCACTGGTATAAACAAGGTTGCGTGGCAAATCCTCTATCACCAGCTTGTAGGTCAGCGTCACCTCTGTCATCTCTTTGATGGCTTGCATGAACCAAAAGACGATAGAGATGGCGAGGAACATCAGATACACACCAAAATTGCGGTTGATTTTTATCAGCCGCAAACGTCGGAGTATTACCTTCGCAAAGTCCATAGGAAGAAGGCTTTACGCCTGTGGTGCCTGTTGGCTGCCGTTGGCATAGACGAAGTTACGATCAATCTGAATCGTCACGCCTTTGGCTATCTCGATAGTAAGGTAGGGCTGACCTTCATTGAGCGACTTCACTGTGCCGTACACACCGCTTGCGGTGACCACCTGGCTGCCGACAGCAAGGCTCTTGCGGAAGTTCTCGATTTCCTTCTGGCGTTTCCGCTGAGGTCTAATCATGAAGAAGTAGATGATAGCGAACATGGCGACGAGCATGATTATCATGCCCCAGTCGAGACCTCCTCCTTGTGGAGTAGCTGCTGCAATGATGTAGTTGAACATAGTCATAATTTACTAATTGGTTTTATTGAGGTATTTGTATTCTGTTTATACTTTCGTGAGGATATTCTCCTGTTTGAGCATCTTGGCAACGGAGTCAATAATGCCGTTCACATATCCGCTACTCTTGGGAGTGCTGTACCACTTAGCAATCTCCACATATTCGTTGATGGTAACGGAAACAGGTATTTGTGGGAAGCTGAGCAGCTCGGCAATGGCTACCTGCATAATGATGACATCCATGTAGGCCAGACGGCTAAACTCCCAGTTCTTGACACATTTGCCAATGAGGGAACGATAGTACTCGTCGTTGTTGATAGCACGGCGGAACAGGCGGATGGCGAAATCTTGGTCTTCAATGTCCTTGTATTCAGGCACAAGTTCTTGATTGGCGCCATTCTCTGGTACGAAACGCTTAATTGTCTTCAGCACGAATGTGTCCACAATTTCGCGGTCGTCGTTCCAATAGAGGCTTTGTTCTTCGAGGATGTCGTCGATGCGCTCGTCCTTCATGATGATGTTCTTGTAAATCTTACGCCACACTTCACGGTCGTCATTATAAGTCACCTTGTCCCTCTTCATGTAGTCGTCATAGATGTCGCTCTGCACAATATCAGCATACAGTTTCTTTATGTAGCCGAGCTCCTCGTTCCATGACTTCTTTTTCGTCTTCACAAAGTCCTGCAGTTGCTTGTTGATTTCCAACTGTGCCGTGAAACGATTATCTGCAAAACGATGGCTCACCGTCTGATTGATGTGCCCCACTTTATTGAGCTGCTCTTTCTGCTCCACATCTTGGAGGGCATAGCGCGACACGCTCACGATGAGGAGCAGCATGTAGTTGTAGAGGTCGTAAGCCTTGGCGAGGCTGAACAAGAGTTCTTTCTCAGCTGTATCAATGCTTTTCCCGCCATTTTGATAGAAAGCGTACATCAGTTGTACAATTTTCAGGCGGATAAGGGTACGGTTAATCATTTCTCCAAAAACTCTTTATTGTGTGTTCTTAATATATAAATGTGATAAAAGGTCTGGGTCTTATGCCCTAATGTCCCACGACTTTGTGGGCTTTGGACATTTTGACTGCAAATGTAGCGATTTTCTTTGAAAAAACAGCTTTTTTGAGGGAATGATTACTTGAAAACAAAAAAAAGGCACGAAAATCTTGTGTGAACGAAAAAAAAACGACACTTTTGTCGAAAAATTACAAAAGGGACATTAACAAAAAGACTGATTTATGAGCGAAACAGACAAAGACCTCGTTTTCTCGGAGGGTGTCAAGGCTGGCAAGCGCATCTACTATTTTGATGTGAAGCAGAGCAGAAACGGTGACAGGTACATTGCCATCACTGAGAGTAAGAAAATCAATGAGGGAACTCCAGAGAATCCTCGTTTCGTGNTCCAGANGCATAAGTTGTTTTTGTACANGGAAGACTACGAGANGTTTGTTGNCGCTTTGAATAGAATGCTTGATGTAGCCAAGGGCGTCGTGTCTGTGGAAGAGGCACAGTTGGCAAAGGCACAGCGTGAAGCTGCTTATGCGAGAGAANAAACCGCAGAANAGCCTCAAAGCTCCGTGGCTGCAGAGGGCGAAGAGAAGTCAGAAAAGAAGAGTTTCTTGGACAAAGTGAAAGACATCTTTTGATGCACGCATGAAGGCTTTCCTGTTCTCCGATGGAGCGGGAAAGCCTTCTTTCTTTTCTCTAAAGGGCAGAATCCATATTGCAAGAGTAAAAAAACAAGGAAAAACTTTTGCTGACTCTGGCAAAAGCCGTACCTTTGTGCCGCTTTTTTGAGCAACACATTCGCCTCGCCTCGTGCGGAGGCACTCGTGTGATGGCAAAATTAAGCACAGCGAAAGCCGTATAGCAAGGCATGAGCCTTGTGTGTGGCTTTTAACGGAAAACTTAATTTATAGTAACACAAAAAACATTTCAAAATGAAAGAAATTACCATCAATGCACAGACTCGTACAGAGTATGGCAAGAAGGCAAGCAAGGAGCTTCGCCGCGCAGGTCAGATTCCTGCTGTGTTTTACGGAGTAGAGAAGGACGAGAACGGTCAGCCAGTAGCAAAGGCTATTCAGGTTTCAGAAAAGGAGCTTGCAAAGTTGCTCTACACTCCTAATGTTTACATCGTGAACCTCATGGTAGATGGCAAGGCTGTGAAGGCTGTGTTGAAGGATTTGCAGTGCGACTTCGTTACTGACCGTCCTGTACACGTTGACTTCTACCAGATTACAGAAGACAAGCCTCTCGTGTTCGAGATTCCTGTCAAACTCAACGGTCTTGCAGAAGGTGTTCGTGCCGGTGGTAAGCTTGCTCTCAACGTTCGTAAGCTCGCTGTGAAGGCACTCTACACTCAGTTCCCTGACACGCTCGACATTGATGTGACCAACCTCGGTCTTGGCAAGTCGATGAAGGTGGGTGCTCTCTCTTACGAAGGTCTTGAAATCATCACTTCTAAGGAAGTGGTTGTTTGCGCTGTTCGTATGACTCGTGCCGCACGTGCTGCACAGGCAGAAGCAAGCAAGTAAGCAAGTCCGTTTAGGCAGAAACTACACAGTACAAGAGGGTGCGCCAACCGTCGTCAGACACAGGTGCATCCTCTTTTCTTATTCCCCACTTTCATAATATGTGGCTTTTTGATTGGTTTCACAAGAAAGAGGCTGAAACTACCGACAATCGTATGAAGTATTTAATCGTAGGCTTAGGCAACATCGGCGACGAGTATGTGGGCACACGCCACAATATCGGCTTCCGCACGGTAGATGCCTTTGCCAAGAAACAAGGAGCGGAGTGGGCTGACAAACGCTATGGCGCCATTGCCAAGGCGCGTGTGAAGAATGCCGAACTGACGCTTCTCAAGCCTTCCACCTATATGAATCTCTCCGGTCAGGCAGTCCGTTATTGGGCACAGCAGGAGAAAATCCCCGTGGAGAACATTCTCGTCATCGTCGATGACCTGAGTCTCCCCGTTGGCAAGATTCGTCTGCGCGGCAATGGCAGCGCAGGTGGACATAACGGTTTGAAAAACATTGAATCGTGCATGATGACGCAGAACTATGCCCGCATCAAGTTCGGCATAGGCAACGACTTCCCCAAGGGTGCGCAAGTCGATTTCGTGTTGGGGCGGTTCAGCGACGAAGACAACAAAATCATTGAGGAAAAGCTGGAATATGTGGGCGAGGCCATCAAGAGCTTCTGTCTGCAAGGGCTTGACCGCACGATGAATCAGTATAATAAGAAGTGAGAGGTGAGGGGTGAGAAGTGAGAGGNATCCCTGTCAAGCAAGGTCGCGCCTCTCACCTCTCACCCCTCACGCTTTTTTCACCCCTAAAATGAATACACAATGNAAGCAAGACTCGACAAATGGTTGTGGGCGGCACGCATCTTCAAGACGCGCTCCATTGCCGCCGATGCCTGCAAGAACGGGCGCATCACGATGGTAGGCGTGAAGCAGAAAGCCTCCAAGATGATTAAGGAAGGCGACATCATCGAAGTGCGTAAGCCCCCTGTCACATACTCTTTCAAGGTGCTCAAAGCCATCCAAAACCGTGTGGGAGCTAAACTCGTGCCCGAGGTGTTGGAGAATGTGACCGCTAAAGAACAGCTTGAAATCCTCGAGATGAATCGCATCAGCGGTTTTGTCGGGAGGGCGCGTGGCACAGGGCGTCCCACCAAGAAAGAACGCCGCGAACTGGATGATTTTGTCCAGCCAGCCTTCTTTGGTGACTTCGATTTCGACTTTGATGATGAAGATGACGAAGAGGGAATGGACGAGTCATTGTATGATTGATGAATCATTGTTTGTGAGTTAGGAAGTATGGTTCGTCAATTAGCGTAAGTTCGTCTCCCCTCAAATACCCCCTCAAAATCGATGTCCTCGACATCGACCAATCGGNGTCCCCGACATCGGTCAACCGATGTCGGGGACTCCGATNTANNGGCTATG
>WFLX010253782.1_pt1 | contig 12312 bp, 11 predicted proteins | sample 4967041 | NCBI WGS metagenome assembly WFLX01 (sample SAMN12857096, study PRJNA449069) | gut metagenome | isolation source: stool from male and female vole | host: Microtus ochrogaster | place: USA:Florida | collected 2017 | reverse complement strand
CCGGCAGCCGACAGCTTGCAAGCGCTATCATAGGACCACCCCCAAGGAGCGCCTACAACGTCCTGCGCATCGGATTTAGAAACAGGACGCGCATTCAATCCAAAATCTCTCGCCATGCGCTCCACAAATTCCCGATCAAAGCCCCCGTCAACAAGGATACGGTCATCCGCATCACTATACCACATAGGCAACAGCGCGCCTGAATCGTGGAGAGCCGAAACCATCGGTGACATTGTGAGCCGCTGACCTGCCGGCAATCCTAAAGCAATATCATTTTCCGGATTAAAATAATGCAACTTCATATCTGCCGCAAATATAATAAAAAACAAGAGTCAGTCTCCCGACCGGCTCTTGTTTTTCTTGATTTCTACCAAGCTCTAACCTAAAACAGTAATTCCAAATAACACTTTCAATCGTTTTACCTAAACTAACTACCCTTTTATACCCTAATAGTAACTATTGTTGCAACTACAAAATCAAGGTTTTTCTAATTGATTTTTGACTGAACTAATTATTAACATCACAAANATAAAACGAAAACNACACAAATCCATCANTTTTNANAGAANTNTAAACNAATATAAAANANCTATGAAAATATATCATTGANTNCCAATGATATATTTATAATGGATATTAGTTTCAATATAAATGGAATTACGCCTAAAATTCGCTCGTTTTTGAAGAATCAGAAGCTGAAGAGCTTCTTATTTGGAATGAAAGGCACCGATTTTAGCAATGTCACGTTCAAATGTCTCTCGATTTTTAGCCTTACTTTTCATCCTGTTCCTATAAGTGTAGACAGTGTTCAATGACAGCCGCAGGAACCGCGCCATCTGGGCACTATCATCCATTCCGAGTCTCATAAACGCAAGAATGCGCAATTCCGACGTCAGTTTATTCCCTTCCCCGACATTAAAGGTCTTCGTATCGACCAAAAGATTGTTCACATCAGCAATAAACGTAGGATAAATATGAGTAAAGGCTTTATCGAATATATCATAAAAAAGCTCGATCTGAGACTCTACGAACTTATCGGACTTAACAATATTGGAGACTTCCTCCACCTGCCGTGCCAGCAATTTGCGCGACAGCATCTTGTTGTATCCTTCGATACGCTCTATGTAGGTAGAACACAGCGTCATAAATTGGGCGATATAAGCCTCTTTGACGGAATTGGCATTAGCAAGCTGATCGCTCAAATCCTTAAGACGCTTCAGATCACGAGCTTTATTACGGAAAATAATGAGAATCAGAATCGCTATAAGAACAAGGCAAAAACAGAGCGCGCACATGACATAATAGTTCTTGGCGTTCTCCTTCCGGTAAGACGAGACGATTTGGGGAATAGCTTTAGCAACATGCACTCCTCGTTGATTCGCTCCGCTTCGAGATATAAACCAATTGGACAGCATCACGAATCGATGGGCACGCTCCACGTCTCCATACTCATACATAGCATTGGCAAGATAGCGAAGGTTTTCGCTATCAATGTTTCCAAGATAAGCCTCGACTTCCGAGATCTTAATAGTGCGACGCACCCACTCCTCATGCCTACCTCTCAAAAAACTCAAAATGGCAAGGAGCGATTGACCCTCCACATAATCATCTGACACAAAATCGACTGAATCAACATAATCATGAAGCGTTTCATAAGCCAGATTCATCCTATTCCGTCCCATATAATTGGTGCCGAGGAACTTCTTATATTCCCCCGATTCCGGATTTTCATTGTTCAAGACCGAATCATTGAATTCCAGAAACTTGGCGAAATATGTTTCATCAACATTCAAATCGGAATATATGGAGAGAATTTTCAGATGAGCCANTCGNGCNGCCTTAAAAAGCNCAAGCCTGANTGACGGCGATAACGGCAGAANCATCAAACTATCGATCAGCACAATCGCTTCATGGATGCGCCCCTTCAATGGCATCGAAGAGATGGCTCCTATTTTGAATCGTATTTCAGCCTCATGATCACCTATAGATGAAGCAATCCTTTCTCCCAATTTCGAATAAGCAAGAACCGAGTCCACGTTACGATGAAGATAGCCACTAACAATTTTTCTAACATAGTCCATCTTTTTCTCGGGATCGACCTCTTCTCGAAGCGCCTCTTTATGAACCTCCACTTTCCTCAGCGCCGTGTCCAATCGGAACTCATACCCGCCAAGAGACGCATCGAGGCTCTTAAGCGCATGTTCAATAACAGGAGGATTTTCCGCAAAACAATCAGCAATGCCACAAAGCATTAGGCACATTGACGCGAAAGCATATAGAAATAATTGTCGAATCATAAATGAACAGAATCCCATGCCGGGAAGAGCAAAATGGTTTAGTTAGGTCATTACAAAGTTANCTTATTACTTCTAAATTTNCTNACCTCCGACCCNCAATTTANTAATATCCANAAATAAAATATGCCGTTTCTCCCGNNNCGNCATATTTTCGTTACCTTAAATAAATAAGGCTTCCAAACCTAACATAAAACACATTTACTATTATGCACTATTTTTTTTGTCACATTCAAACATCAATAGATGAAAACGAGCAAATCGACAAATCAATTCCATCCATTAATATTGTAAAATTAGCATTCAGCACAAACTTGAAAAAACAAATCTAAGATATGTTTAAGAAATTTTTAATACAATATAAGAAATAGCATCTGATAATCAATAATTATCGAATAAAATATATAAGTCATAAGTCTAACTTTATCCCCATCTATAAATCGTATTTTCTCTGTTTATGCCACGGAAAAACAATCGCTGAGAGTATTCTCTAAATTATTTTCCAGAAGTGATTTTCACATCGCAGCAATTTAACTTATCTTTGTGCGTTTTTTATACCTCACAAAATATACATATCTATATTAATGGGAAGTTCTTCTTTCAGACAAAACATAAAGCCGTGGATGCTTCCAATAGCCATGGTCATAGGAATCATTTTCNACGAATATATCGGGGCTGTAGCTTTCCTATCGCCCTATCTCATATTTGTGATGCTACTCATCACATTCTGCAAGGTGTCTCCACGGGATTTCAAGGTAACCCCTTTCATCTGGATACTTCTGTGCGTGCAGATTTTCGGATCAATCGCCGTCTATATGGCTATTGTCCCTTTTAATTCTGCCATAGCGCAAGGAGTATTCATTTGCGTGCTGTGTCCCACCGCTACCGCAGCGCCAGTCATAACCGGAATGCTTGGCGGTTCAGTGACGTTGCTTGCCACCTATTCACTGTTCAGCAACATAGCGGTTGCCGTGTTGGCGCCAATACTGTTCTCATGGATCGGAGCAAGCCCGGATATTTCATTCTTTGAATCCATCCTCATCATAAGCAGCAAAGTTCTGCCGCTCATCCTGGCACCGCTCGCAATCGCATTCCTCCTCCGAGCCTTTGCCCCGAGGATTCATCACGCAATAGCCGACCGCCAATCTCTTTCGTTTTATATATGGGCGGTGTCGCTCATTATTGTAGTAGGCAACGCCGTGAGTTTTGTGATGAAAGAACCGGCAGCCATGATTCCCGAAATGCTCGCCATCGCATTTGGATCGCTCGTGGTGTGCTGCCTGCAATTTTTCATAGGAAGAAGGATAGGGATGCGCCTTGGGGACAAAATATCAGGAGCCCAAGGACTTGGGCAGAAAAACACAGTGCTTGCGATATGGATGGCTCTGACCTATCTCAATCCCGTTTCCTCAGTAGGACCTGCCGCCTATGTCGCATGGCAAAATACGATAAACTCGCTCCAGCTGTTCTTTAAAACTCGAAAATCGTTAAAAAATCAAAACTTTTAACGATTACAAATGTTAATATCATAAAAGCAGACACGGATATTATGAACAGCATCTACGACACGTTAATGGATCTCCCGCTTCTGAAGGGCTGCAGCCGATATAAACTCTCGGAAATAGTAGGAAACACGAAATTCCACTTTTTGAAATACCTTGATGGAGAAACGATTGTGTCGGCAGGATCACCCTGCTCCCATGTCATATTTATTCTTTCGGGCAAGGCGCGTATAAGTATCGCCAATTCCAATGACCGATTCCGCGTATCTTCGACGCTGGAGGGCCCCAATGTGATATCTCCCGAATTCCTGTTCGGAAAAGCAACCCATTTCCCCGGCTCGGTTACGGCTATCGACACCGTCAGTGTACTTCAGATAGCAAAAGCCGATTACATAAAAATACTCAACACTGACGAGACATTCCTCTTCAACGCCCTCAACATGCTATCGGTTAAAGCGCAAAATTCAATGGACGGCATTCTCGCAATAACATCGGGAAAGCTCGCCGAACGAATAGCCTACTGGGTAATGTCGCTCACCCAGCAGGGAGCCACCGACATCGTGCTCACGGCACGACAGCGCGACCTCTATGCCCTTTTCGGCGTTCAACGGTCATCATTCTTCGCCACTCTCGACGAGATGAAAGAGATGGGATTGATCGACTATGACTCAACAGAGATAAGATTCACCTCACGCCAAGCCATCCTTGACCTGCTCGAAACCGACGGCTGAGTCTCTCAGGCAAGATCACATATAAGCGTCGCCGATGACGAATCGACAACCTTCACCTTCACCGTGTCGCCGATTTTGAACTCGCCGCGCGGAAACACGCATGTTTTGTTCTGCTGAGTTCTGCCCACCATCTGCTCTTTAGATCTTTTAGACACCCCTTCCACGAGAACGTCAAAAGTCTTTCCGATATCATTGCGGTTGGATTCAGCCGAAAGCTCATTCTGAAGAGCAATCATGCGGTTAAGACGATCGATTTTCACACTCTCGTCAACATTATCGGGCATAATTTTCGACGCTAAAGTTCCGGGGCGTTCAGAATATTTGAACATAAAAGCAGAATCAAAACCCACCTCACGCATCAATGACAGTGTTTCCTGAAAATCATCCTCTGTCTCGCCATGAAATCCGGTGAACATATCTGTCGATATGCCACAATCAGGTATAGCCTTCCTTATTGCTGCAATGCGATCCAGATACCATTCACGAGTGTATTTCCGGTTCATCGCCTTGAGCACTGAATTAGATCCCGATTGCACCGGAAGGTGAATGTGATTGCATATATTGGGATATTTCGCAATAACGGCAATTATATCATCGCTCATATCCTTTGGATGACTTGTAGTGAAACGAACGCGCATGTCGGGAGCCGACTCGGCGACCATGGCAAGCAACTTGTCAAAACCTATCGGCGAACCATCGCCCGGATCATAAGAATAGGAATTGACATTCTGCCCCAACAACGTCACCTCTTTAAAACCGCGCGCTCGAAGATCAGCGACTTCGTTCAATATACTGTCAGCTTCACGGCTTCGTTCCCTGCCCCTTGTATAAGGAACAATGCAATATGAACAAAAGTTATTGCATCCCCTCATAATGCTGACAAATCCAGAGACCCGATTGCCGGTTATTTTCATCGGGATAATATCACGATAGGTTTCGGTGGTCGACAGTTCCACATTAATGGCTTTTTCTCCTGACTCAACCGAAGCGAAGAGAGCGGGCAGGTCCATGTAAGAGTCGGGACCCGCTACGAGATCCACGCCGTGCTTCTCGATCAATTCGTCTTTCACACGTTCAGCCATACACCCGACAACACCGACCACTTTCAGCCGGCTGCCGCGGCGTCGCTTCAATGATGAAAGATATTGAAGGCGCGACACAATCTTCTGCTCGGCATTGTCGCGGATAGAACACGTGTTGAGCAACACAGCGTCGGCATCCTCAATCGCATCGGCAACTTCATAGCCAACCGTTGCCATCACCGCAGCAATCACCTCGCTGTCAGCCACATTCATTTGGCATCCATAAGTTTCAATGAACAGTTTTGAGGGCTTCTCAATCAGCCCCGTTTCATTATGCCGGTCAATATCATTCATCTGCTATATAGTTATCATCGTTTTCCGCGCTGAATTGACATTTAATTGTTATAAATTTTGCAAGACAGCACATTTTTAGTACTTTTGCGCAAAAGTACTAAATTTTGCCGAATCAACAACGACAGGCAAATAATAAAAGTAACCCAAAAACGTATTCGTAAAACCAATCTAATAAGAAATGGCATTCCCAATCCTTACCGCTGAAGAAGTAGCCGAACTTGTTCATGATGGCGACACCGTGTGCGTGTCAGGCTTTACGGCTGCCGGATCGCCCAAAGCAGTTACTGAAGCCATCGCCCACAAAGCAGAAAAAGAACACTCCGAAGGACGTCAGTTCAAGATCAACCTCTATTCAGGAGCTTCGACCAACAACCACGCCGACGGCGCGCTTGCAAGAGCCAACGCGCTGAATCACCGTTCACCCTACCAGAATACCCCCGACTTGCGCACGACTATCAACTCGCGTGACACCAACTATTTCGACCTTCATCTTTCGGAACTCGCTCAGAAATTCCGTTATGGCGCGCTTGGAGGAATCGACCTTTTCATCATTGAAGCGGCAAGCATCCGCGACAATGGCGATGTCGTGCTCGGCAACGGCGTAGGGAATGTCCCCACTTATGCAAAAATGGCTAAAAAGGTAGTAATCGAGCTGAACAGCCACATCACTCCCCTTATCGAAGGATTACACGATGTATACTTGCCGCTCGATCCCCCCAATCGCCGCGAAATACCCATCTACCGTCCCAGCGACCGCATCGGCGACACACTTCTTCATGTCGATCCGTCAAAAATTATAGGAATTGTCAACACTGACTACCCCGACGGCGTTAAGGGATTCACTCCGCTTGACGACACGACCAAGCAGATCGGAGCAAATGTTTGCGATTTTCTTGTCAACGAAATACGCCGCGGCGGAATCCCGTCATCGTTCCTCCCCATCCAAAGCGGAGTAGGCAACGTGGCAAATGCCGTTCTTTTCGGGCTTGCCGATTCTAAAGAGATTCCCCCGTTTGAAATGTATACCGAGGTTATCCAGGATGCAGTGATCAGCCTGATGGAAAAAGAGCGCTGCCGCTTCGCCTCCACTTGCTCGATGACATTGTCGGACGACATGATGTGTCATGTATATGACAATATCGACTTCTTCCGTGACAAGATTCTCATTCGCCCAGCTGAAATTTCCAACAGTCCGGAAGTGATTCGCCGTCTCGGGGTCATTTCTATGAACACCGCTCTTGAAGCTGACATTTTCGGAAATGTAAACTCAACCCACGTGACCGGTACCCGCATGATGAACGGAATCGGCGGATCGGGCGATTTCACCCGCAACGCCTACATTTCCATATTTACATGCCCGTCGGTGACCAAAGGCGGCCTCATCTCCAACATCGTCCCGATGGTTTCTCACCAGGACCACAGCGAACACTCGGTCGACATAATCATTACCGAGCAAGGCGTAGCCGACCTTCGTGGAAAATCGCCGATACAGCGTGCCGAGACCATCATCAACAACTGCGCCAACCCGGCTTACCGCGAGTTGCTCCGCGACTATCTCAAACTCAGCACGGGAGCGGCTCACACACCTCACACCCTCAAGGCATCACTTGCGTTCCACACAACATTCCTTGAATCCGGAGACATGAGCAAGACCGACTGGTCGCTCTACAAGTAACCCGCAAAATCAACAACTATACAAACAAAAGCATGGCTGAAATAATCCTCATCCATGCTTTTGTGCATTAAACAGGTGCTTATTTCCAAAATTTGAGGAATTTTATTACCCGAAATCTTGACATCGGGGTTTTCATGTTGTAATTTTGCAGTTGATTTGGCAAAATATGCCATCAAGCAAAAATGGAGAAACAACGACACAACATACTGTCCACTTTATCAGCGCAAATCACAGCCACTATAAGCGTGGCTCTCGTTTTGCTCGTGTTAGGTATAATCTCTATAATCGGAATAGCCGCCCACACGACAACCACCGGCATCAAGGAAAACATGGGATTCAACGTGATTCTCGCCGACTCGGCAACCGTAAAACAGGTCAACCAGCTAAAACAACATCTCGGCAGCGCGCCTTATACAGCCTCGATGTCTTATTTCTCGCCCGAAGACGCAATGACCAAATGGGAAGATGAAACCGGAGAAAACCTGATGGAAGTGCTCGGGGTGAATCCTTTCAGCGGAGAATTTGAGGTCAAAGTTAAAGCCGACTACGCAAACTCCGACTCCATAAGCAAAGCGATCAACTCATTAAAGGACATAAAAGGCATCAGCAACATAAATGTTCATACCGACATGGTCGACGCAATTAACCGAAACTTGCGGTCAATCGCCATCATTCTCAGTATTGTTGCCGCCGCCCTCCTGTTTATTTCATTCGCCTTGATAAACAACACGGTGAGACTCACCGTGTATTCCCGGCGCTTCATCATCCACACAATGAAACTCGTCGGAGCCTGTGCCGGATTCATCCGCCGCCCGTTCATCAACTCAAATCTTTTGAGCGGATTGATAGCCGGATTTGTCGCTTCGGCAATTCTCGGCGGCTCGCTCGCTTATCTCCACTCGGTCGACGAGCTTATCGCCATCGCCGTTCCCTGGAATTTCGCACTCCCGGTGCTCGGAGCGCTCCCGGTGCTCGGCATCATCATCTGCGCTATTGCAGCTCTTCTTGCAACCAACAAATACCTTCGTCTATCATACGACGACATGTTTAAATAACCATTCTCGAAAAAAACATCTATGTCAATCAACTCAAAAGAGAATCCAACCTCATCATCCGCCGATGACAAGCTTATCAAGGAGGATGTTTCCAATTTTCCCCTCACCCGCATCAATTTCATTTTGATAGGTATCTCAATCGCAGTAATCGTCATCGGATTCCTGCTGATGCTTGGAGGAAGCACCACACCCGAAGAATTCAACGCCGACATATTTTCCACCCGCCGCATTGTTGTAGGACCCACAATTGCGTTTCTGGGATTTATATTTATGGGCGCGGCAATAGTGTATCGTCCCCGGAAAACATCTCACATAACCGAATAAAATTCAACTATGGATTGGCTTGACGCGCTTATACTCGGCATAGTCCAAGGGCTATCGGAGTATCTACCCATCAGTTCGAGCGGACACCTCGAAATATTTCGCGAAATTCTCGGCATCGACCTTCAGGGCGATGACATCCTCGAATTTGACATCATGCTTCATGCAGCGACCGTGCTTTCGACCATCACGGTGCTATGGAAAGAGTTCTATCCGCTTTGTAAAAGCTTCTTCACAGTGAAGCTTGACAACAATTTCTATTACGTGTGCAAAATCCTGTTGTCGTGTATCCCGGTGGCTATTGTAGGATTCTGTTTTAAAGACTTTGTTGAGAGCTTCTTCGGCGGAAGCCTGACCACAGTGGGCATTTGCCTCTGTGTCACGGCGCTCCTTCTAAGCTTCGCTTATTTCACACGCACCCGTCCCTTGCTGCGACATGATTCCTATCAACCCCGCGACATCACCTGGCTCGACGCTTTCGTCATTGGCTGCGCGCAAGCCGTCGCAGTGCTTCCGGGATTAAGCCGCTCGGGCACAACCATCGCTACCGGCATTCTGCTTGGAGACAAGCGTGACAAAGTGGCGTCATTCTCATTCTTCATGGTGATAATTCCCATTTTGGGCGAAGCGCTTCTTGACGCAAAAGATATTATCACCGCTCCCGCCGCTTCTACCGGTTCCATTAGCGTGACAAGCATGGCGATAGGATTTATAGCTTCGTTCATCGTGGGCTGCCTTGCCTGCAAGTGGATGATCGAGCTTGTGAAAAAAGGAAAACTCGTTTGGTTCGCAGTCTACTGCCTCATCATGGGCATCATCTGCATCTGTTGGTAAAAGCATGAACTTCATCGACGGAGAAATACTGTATATCGACAAGCCTTACGGCTGGACATCTTTCGACGCAGTCAAAAGAGTGAGAGGTGCCCTACTTAAACGCATGAAACTCAAAAAACTGAAAGTAGGACATGCCGGGACCCTCGACCCTCTCGCAACTGGAGTGATGATGGTATGCACCGGCAAAGCCACCAAACTCATCGAACAGCTGCAAGCCCATACAAAAGAGTATGTGGCTGAAATAGCGCTCGGTGCTACCACGCCGTCATTTGACCTTGAAACGGAGATCGACGCAACCTATCCCACATCCCACATAACCCGCGAGCTAACCGAGGAGACTCTAAAACAGTTCATCGGGGCTATAAAGCAAGTGCCGCCGGCGTTTTCAGCTTGCAAAGTCAACGGCGAACGCGCCTACAAGATAGCGCGCAGAGGCGACGAGGTTGAAATAAAAGCCAAACTGCTCGTAATCGATGAAATAGAATTGCTGAATTTCACCCAGCAATCGATCACGATAAGAGTGGTGTGCAGTAAGGGCACCTATATAAGGGCATTGGCTCGTGACATTGGGAAAGCTCTCGGATCGGGAGGACACCTCACTGCGCTGCGCCGCACACGCATCGGCGACATAAACGTAGGGCAATGTCTATCGGTGGACGAAACGGTAAAACTTATCAGGGAAACTGAAATAGAGATGCCCGAAGAGAAGAGCTGAGCTGAACGATGCAAAACTACAATCATATATATTTTCAGACAAAAACAGCATTAATTAATAATCGAATTGATTTTTGACACCCGTTTATGAAATTATCTCAATTCAAATTCAAACTTCCCGAGGACCTGATTGCCTCAACTCCGTGTGAAGTGCGTGATGAATCACGCCTGATGGTACTCCACAAAGATACCGGAGAGATCGAAAACCGTATCTTCAAGGAGATTATAGGCTACTTCAACGAAGGCGACGTAATGGTTCTAAACGACACAAAAGTTTTTCCGGCATTGCTTTACGGCAACAAGGAGAAAACCGGAGCCAAAATCGAGGTTTTCCTTTTAAGAGAACTTAATGAGGAAAACAAATTGTGGGATGTGCTCGTAGAACCGGCAAGGAAGATTCGCATAGGCAATAAACTCTACTTCGGCGACGACGAGTCGATGGTAGCCGAGGTAATCGACAATACCACTTCACGAGGCAGAACACTCCGCTTCCTTTATGACGGCAGCCATGCCGAGTTCAAAGAAGCTCTTTACAAACTTGGGCAAACGCCCCTGCCTCCCTACATCAAGCGCGAGCCCAACGAAGATGACGCAACACGCTACCAGTGCATATTCGCTGAAAAAGAGGGCGCGGTAGTCGCTCCGTCGGCAGGCTTCCACTTCAGTCGCGAACTGATGAAACGCCTTGAGATAAAAGGGGTGGAAACGGCATTCCTCACTCTCCATTCAGGATTGGGCAATTACCGTGAAATAGACGTGGAGGACCTCACAAAGCATCGCATGGACTCGGAAGACATGGAGGTCACCCAGGAACTTGTCAACATCGTAAACACCGCTAAAGATACCGGACATCAAATCTGTGCGGTAGGCACCTCCGTTCTGCGCGGCATCGAAAGCGCCGTCAGCATGGGCGGTCACATGAAGACCTTCTCAGGATGGACCAACAAATTCATCTTCCCTCCCTACGATTTCACTGTCGCAACGTCGATGGTGACAGGTTTCCATCTCCCATACTCCACCATGCTCATGATGGAATGCGCATTCGGAGGATATGAAAAGGTGATGCATGCCTACGAAGTCGCAGTCAAGGAGAAATACCGTTTCGGAGCCTACGGCGACGCGATGCTGATAATCTAATCGGCAAGCGTAACCCCGTCAATATCTATCAGACGCGCTGACAATGCTTCGGCATGGTCGGCGCGTAATGTTATGGTCATCTCGCAAGCATTGTCGAAATTTTGCGACAGAATCCTCACTCCCGGATCCTTGACAGCCTTCATCACATCATTCATGGATATATAGGGAAAAGTGAAGCTGATGACGCTCATCTCATGAGCCTCGACTATCTCAGCGGCTGACAGAGCCTCGCGCGCAGCTTCGCGATATGCCACTATAAGCCCGCCGGTACCGAGTTTAATCCCACCGAAGTACCGCACTACCACTATCACCACATTAGTGATATTGAACGAATTGATTTGTCCGAGGATAGGTTTTCCGGCAGTGCCCGACGGTTCTCCGTTATCGCTCGACTGGAACTCAGTCCGTGCCGCGCCTATCATATATGCCCAACACACGTGCCGGGCATCAAAATACTTTTTCTGAAACGCCTTCACATGTTCCTTAGCTTCATCGGCACTGCTCACAGGGATTGCAAAGGAAATAAATTTGCTCATTTTCTCCTTATACAATCCCTCTGAGGGCGCGGCTATGGTGAGGTATGTGTCGGCACTCATACTTTATTCCATAAGTTTGCGGTAACGGATGCGGTGAGGCTCCACATTGCCCATGCGCATTTTCTTATTTTATTCAT
>WFLX010181344.1_pt1 | contig 12312 bp, 8 predicted proteins | sample 4967041 | NCBI WGS metagenome assembly WFLX01 (sample SAMN12857096, study PRJNA449069) | gut metagenome | isolation source: stool from male and female vole | host: Microtus ochrogaster | place: USA:Florida | collected 2017 | reverse complement strand
GGAACGACGACGATTTTCGCCACTTGCTTTCCTTCCGTGAATTTTTTATATCCTTCGGTGCGCGATGCCATTTCCTTGAGCCGCTCTTCGTCCGTTCCCGGAGCGACGCGGAATTTGTCACGAAGTTTTCCGTTCACCATCACCACGATTTCTATCTCGCTTTCCTTGCAGAATTCTTCGTTGAATTCAGGCCATTTTTCATAAGCCACGGTCGTTTCGTTTCCGAGTCGCTGCCAAAGTTCTTCGCCCAAATGCGGCGCGTAGCACGAAAGCATTTTCACAAAATCCGCCCACATTCCTTTCGGAATCGCTTCAAGTTTTGAAAGCGAATTTATGAAAATCATCATCTGGCTAATCGCCGTGTTGAAATTGAGCGAGGCCGTGTCTTCGGTAACTTTCTGCACGGTTTTCGCNAAGACTTTCGCCACAGCCGCGATGTCGCCTTTGTTTTCGGCGGAGAAAATGTCGATTTCGNNCNTCGGCTTTTCNGAAACCGCCCAAACTTTTTCAAGGAANCTGTGGATTCCGACGATTCCCTGCGTGCTCCACGGCTTGCTCATCGTGAGCGGTCCCATGAACATTTCGTACATGCGCACGCTGTCCGCGCCGTAACGCTTGATTTCCTCGTCCGGATTCACGACGTTTTTCAAGGACTTCGACATTTTCGCCACGACTTGCGAAAGTTCCTCGCCAGTTTCCTTTTCGAGATAAACGCCGCCGCCCTTGTCNTCGACCATATCGACGGGAACGAGAGTTTTGTTTTTCCGCTGATAGGCGAAGCTCGTTATCATGCCTTGGTTCACGAGACGCTGGAACGGCTCTTTCGTGGAAACGACTCCGCAGTCGTAAAGGACTTTGTGCCAAAAGCGCGCGTACAAAAGATGGAGCACGGCATGTTCCGCGCCGCCCACGTACAAATCCACCGGCATCCAATATTTTTCCTTTTCGCGCGAGCAAAATTCCGCCGAATTGTGCGGATCCAAATAGCGCAAATAGTACCAGCAGCTTCCCGCCCATTGCGGCATCGTGTTTGTCTCGCGCTTCGCGTTTCCGCCGCATTTCGGGCATTTGCAGTTCACCCACGAATCAATTCCCGCGAGCGGACTTTCGCCTGTTCCGGTGGGCTGGTAAGTTTTCACGTCGGGCAATTCGAGCGGAAGCTCATCTTCGGGAACTGGAACAGTGCCGCATTTTTCGCAGTGAACGAGCGGAATCGGCTCGCCCCAATATCGCTGGCGGCTGAAAATCCAGTCGCGAAGTTTGTAGCTGACCGCCGCTTTTCCGATTCCTTTTTCGGAAAGCCAATTTATGATTCGAGCAATCGCGTCCTTCGTGGGAACGCCGCTGAAATGCTCCGAATTTATCGCATAGCCGTCTTTGGCGGGAGTGCATTCCGANGCGATGTCAAAAATGTCGGGATGCGCGGAAGCCAATTTTTTGTATTCGTCGGGATTTTTCGCNGCCTCGCGAATCATCGCCGCGCCCTTTTCTTCGTCGCCGTCTCCAAGCCGCGCCACTTCTTCCTTCGAGGCTACGACTTTTAAAATCGGAAGATTAAATTTCTTTGCAAAATCCCAATCGCGCTCGTCATGAGCCGGCACCGCCATGATCGCGCCAGTTCCGTGTCCCATCAAAACATAGTCGGAAATCCAAATCGGGATTTTCGCGCCGTTCACCGGGTCGATGCCGTAGCTTCCAGTAAACACGCCGCTTTTCGTCTTCGCCAAATCCGTGCGCTCGAGGTCGGACTTTTTCGCCGCCTGCTCGACATAAGATTCCACTTCGGCCCTTTGCGCGTCCGTCGTGAGTTCCCCCACCATCGCGTGTTCGGGCGAGAGCACCATGTATGTCGCGCCGAAAAGCGTGTCGGGGCGAGTCGTGTAGACTTTTATCTTTTTTTGAACGCCGCTTTCGCCGCCTTCAGGATTGTAGACTTNGAAATCCACTTCTGCGCCCTCGGATTTTCCAATCCAATTGCGCTGCATTATCTTCACGCTTTCAGGCCAGTCGAGCGAATCCAAATCCGTCAAAAGCCGTTCGGCGTATTCGGTGATTTTCAAAACCCACTGGCGAATCGTCTTGTGCGTGACTTCCGCTCCGCAACGCTCGCAGCGACCTTCCTTCACTTCTTCGTTCGCCAATCCAGTCTTGCACGAAGGACACCAGTTTATCGGAGTGTTGCTTTCATACGCCAAACCGCGCTTGTANAGCTGCAAGAAAATCCACTGCGTCCATTTGTANTAGTCGCTCGTGCAAGTGGAAAAGCATCGATCCCAATCGTAGCTAAAGCCGAGCGCCTTGATTTGCTTCGTGAAATGCTCGATGTTCGCGAAAGTCGTTTCGCGGGGATGAGTTCCAGTTTTTATCGCGTAGTTTTCCGCCGGAAGACCGAACGCGTCGTAGCCCATCGGGTGCAAGACGTTGAAGCCGTTCATCCGAAGATATCGGCAGTAAATGTCCGTGGCCGTGTAGCCTTCNGGATGNCCGACATGAAGTCCTGCCGCCGAAGGATACGGAAACATATCCAAAACATAACGCCGCTTTTCCTTCGGAACGGAAGCGTCTTCGGACACTTTGAAAGTCTTGTTTTCTTCCCAATATTTTTGCCACTTTGGCTCAATCGACTCGAACGGATACTTGGACATTTTTCTACCTGAACAAAATAATCAAAACTTGCGAGACAATGACGACGGCGATCAAAGCCATCGGATATGTGGCCGCGTAAGCCGAGGCGACATTTTCCGTGCCGGCCGTAGAAATCAAAGTTCCGAGCGCGGGCGTGGAAGTCATTCCGCCCGTAATGGAGCCGAGATTGTTCAAAAGGCTCAGCTTGAGGACGTAGCGCGCGAAGAAATATCCGACGATCAGCGGAAGCGTCGTCATGATGATTCCGTAAATGAAGTAGACCACTTTGAAATATTTTACGAAACTTGCGCCGCCCGCGACACCCGCTCCAATCAAGAAAAGCATGAGTCCCAACTCGCGGAATTCCTTGAGCGTCACGTCGAGCGGAGTGAGGTCGATTGGTCCGACATGCGCGAGATAGCCGAACACGAGCGAAACCAAAAGGCAGCCGCCCGTCGTGGTGAGCGCGAACGACCAGTTCGGATGGCCGAAAATCATTCCGATCATTTTTCCCCAATCGACTCCGCCGACGAAAATTCCGACCACCGCCGCGAGCGCGAACGGCATGAATCCGTAGGCATCCATCTCGATCAATTTGCCCTTGTAGGTTTTCTTTGTTCCGGCGTCCGCCGCCACGAGATGCGCGCGNTCTTCGTCCATGTTCGCTCCGATGATTTTCGGCACNATCTGAACGAAAAGCACCACGCCGATGACNCCGTAAATATACGCGATTCCGTGTCCGACTGCGACGATNGACTCAAGCTCAGGACTTGNGACAGTGGCCTTTGCCGCGGAAAAAGCGGGCGTGGAAGTGAGGCTTCCCGAAAGCAGTCCGACGAGCATCGCCGCCGCTTCCTGCGCGTCGCTTCCGAAAGCCTTTATGTCGAACGCGATGCAAGCCGCGCACGAAAGTCCGCCAGCCAAAATTATCAATACTCCAAGCAAGATGTACGACTTGAAATTCTTCTTCAAATTGGAAAAGAAATTCGGACCTGCGATGAATCCCACCGAAGTNACGAACAAAATCAGCCCAAGATTTTCGACAATCTTAAGCGCGTTGGAAGTGTAGCCTTTTGTCTGACTTTCCAAGAACGAATAGAAAAGGCATCCGAACAAAAGCGCGATGATGAAAACGCCCGCGGTTCCAAGAGAGACGCCTTTCACAGTGATGCGTCCAAGAAGATANCCCAGCGCGGCGATGATGAAAACGCTGGCCATAAGACACGTGATTCCCTTTATGGAAACGATTCCGGCAAACAAACTCATATAAACCTCGAATAATTTTATTTGACGGACATTATATCACAAATCGAACAAACAATGCAAGACCTTGCGCAAATTTGAAAAGTATGGTATAAGTTTCTGAAAGAAACTCGTTTATTTACTGCGATTTTTCGCTTCACTGCAAAATCGCANTTTTGCCAACTCCCGAATCTGAANATTCGNTCGTTGTCAAAAAATAATGAACGTTTAAAGTTTGCGTCAAAAATATTGCCNCAAAAAAGAAATCGATTTGCGAAAATGCGAAAATAAATTTTCGTATTTTTCTATAAAATTAGGAGAAAAAGAATGACTTTTTATGTGGACACAAACGCAAAGCGAAGCGGGAACGGCGAAAAAAATCATCCGTTCAAAAGAATCGGCGAGGCGGCGGCGGTCGCGCGCGCGGGCGACGAAGTGATTGTCGCGCCGGGCATCTACCGCGAATATGTCGATCCGAAAAATGCCGGAACTGCGGAAAACAGAATCGTCTACCGCTCGGAAAAGCCGCGAGGGGCTGTCATCACGGGCGCGGAGCNAATAAAAAATTGGACGCAATACAAGGNCGACGTTTATCTCGCGCGCATTCCCAACGGAATTTTCGGCGAGTACAATCCCTACAAAACTTTGGTGAGCGGCGACTGGTTCATCGCGTTTTACGTCGCGCACACGGGCGAAGTTTTTTTGAACGACAANTCGCTTTACGAAGCCGNGTCGCTCGAAGAAGTCATCGATCCGAAAATCTACGAAAAATCTTGGGACAAAGAATTTTCCATTTATAAATGGTACGCCGAACAGGACGAGGCGGCGGACGAGACTTTGATTTACGCCAATTTCCACGGCAAAAATCCCAACGAGGAAAACGTCGAAATCACGGTTCGCGAAAATTGCTTCTACCCTTCAAAGGAGGGGGTTGGATTCATCACGCTTTCTGGATTCAAAGTGTGCAAGGCGGCGACGCAATGGGCGCCCCCCACGGCGTATCAGGAAGGAATGATCGGGCCGCGCTGGTCGAAAGGCTGGATTATAGAAGACTGCGAAATCTGCCATTCAAAGTGCGCGGGAATTTCGCTTGGAAAATACAGGCAGCCGAACAACGACAACAAATGGCTCAAGACGAAATTCAAGGACGGCACTCAGACTCAGCGCGACGCCGTTTGCCAGGCGCAAATCGAAGGCTGGACGAAAGAGAAAATCGGCTCGCACATCATCCGCCGCTGCGAAATCCACGACTGCGGCCAAAACGGAATCGTCGGGCATTTGGGCGGCGTGTTTTCAATNATTGAGGACAACCACATCCATCACATCAACAACAAGCAGAATCTCGCTGGCGCGGAAATCGGCGGAATAAAAATGCATGCCGCCATCGACGTGATAATCAGGCGAAACCATTTCCATCATTGCACGCGCGGACTTTGGCTCGACTGGCAGGCGCAGGGCACTCGCGTCACGCAGAATCTTTTCCACGACAACACTTTGCCGCTCAAAGAAATCGGCAAGGAAAATCTCGACGGGCTTGGCGAGGACATTTTCATCGAAGTGTCGCACGGCCCCACCCTCGTTGACAACAACATTCTGCTTTCCGACCACGCGCTCAAACTTCCGACGCAGGGAGTGGCCATCGTCCACAATTTCATCGCGGGAAGTTTCACCACGGTCGGACGCGGCGTGGACAATGGCTCGCCCACGAAGCATTCTCCGCGCTACACTCCGTATCACGTTCCGCACCGCACGGAAATCTTGGGATTCATGACGATTCTGCACGGCGACGCGCGATTCTACAACAACATTTTCGTGCAAAAAGAAAAGCGGCCTTTCCTCGAGCAACTTCAAGAAGAAAGCAAGGACATGGAATGGACGGACAACAATCTCACTTGCGGAACGATTCCGTTCGACAAATATCCGACGCAGGAAGAATGGCTTTCGCAATTCGAAGGATATTGCGGAATGGGAAGCCAGCCGAGCGACCGCTACTACAATCCCCTCCCCGTTTGGGCGGCGGGCAACGCGTTTTTCAACGGCGCACTTCCGATGAAAAAAGAAAGCGACGCGTTCGTGGACACGGAGCACAAAGTGGAATTCTCGCTTTCAGATGACGGCGAAAAAACCACNTTCAAAACGAACGTCTACGACTTTTTGCCGAAAGGCAAGGCGGCGANGATTTCAACGCAAACTTTGGGCGAGGCGTTCGAGCCAGAACAGAAATTCGAAAATCCCGACGGCTCGGAAATCGTCTTCAACGACGACTATTTCGGAAACGCGCGCGCCACGAATCCCACGCCGGGTCCGCTCGAAAATTCTTCGGGACAAAAAGAATTTGTTTTGTGGAAATAAGAGCCGATGGACGCATTTTATGCCCGCGCAAATTTCGCGCGGGCATAAAGCATATTTCGCAGAAGCGCCCGCGAGTTTTTATTTGCGAGCCTCGCGCAAATTCTCGTTTTTTGCGGATGGAATTTATAAATAAATTTTGCCTTATGCGAAAAATTTCATTATATTATATTTTAAGCGGACGTTTGAAGTTTGCGTCGAAGTGTTGCCGCAAACTTTAACTTCGAGTTTGCGCTACAAACTCGTTCATTCATTGTCATTTTTCACTTCGTTGCGAAATGACTTTTTTACAAGCGAATAAAATTGAAATTTTCTTCGCCTGTAAAAATTTAGCGGAGGATGAATTTGAAAAATATTTTTTTCGCACTTGGAACAATTCTTGCGTTCGGAAAAGTCGCAAGCTCGCAGAATTTTCCCGACGCTCGAAATAGCGACCCGAACGTGTTGGGCTGGATGCAAGGCTTTCCGCCCGAAAAGTCCAAAGTCGTTTCTGCGGCGGACGGCTCGTTTTTTGAATTTCCCGCGCTTCGATACAGCGTGAATCACATGCGCGAATTCTATCCTACGCGCGGAGTTCCGGCGTCGCGCGAAAAGCCGTTCAAGTTCAAGACGAAAATCGATTCCGAAATCGACAACATAAAATTCACGCCGTGGGATTCTGACGAGGAAATCACTTGGGAAGATTCGCTCGCCAAAAATTACACCGACGGAATCATCATCGTGCACAAAGGAAAAATCGTCTACGAAAAATATTTCGCGGGACTCAAGCCCGACGGCTTGCATTCGGCGATGTCGGTGAGCAAGTCGTTCGCGGGAACGCTCGCGGCGATTTTGGTGGCGCAGGGAAAACTCAATGCGGACGCGCTTGTTACGGACTACATTCCGGAACTCAAGGGCTCGGGCTACGAAGGCGCGACCGTGCGGCAAGTGATGGACATGCGCACGGCGATTTCATACAGCGAAAATTATTCCGACCCGAACGCCGAAGTGTGGGCGTATGCCTTGGCGGGCAACGTTTTCCGTCCCGTGAATTATCAAGGCCCGAAAAATTATTATGAATATCTTCCCACGTTGAAAAAAATTCCCGGAAAAAATCATGGCGACGAATTCGGCTACAAGACAGTGAACACGGAATTGCTCGGATGGATAATTTCGCGCGTGACTGGAAAAGGAATTGCCGAGCTGCTTTCGGAAATGGTTTGGCAGCCGATGGGCGCGGAGCACGACGCGTATTACAACGTTGATCCTTCGGGAATCGCGATGGCGGGCGGGGGATTGAGCTTGAATCTTCGCGACATGGCGGCGTTCGGAGAAATGATGCTTCGCGGAGGAAAACTCGGCGCAAAGCAAGTCATTCCGTTCGAGGCGGCGAACGACATTGCCACGGGCGGCACGGAAGAAGAAGTGCGCGCGGCGCAGGAAGCGTTCGCGAAAGGCGGCGAATATCCGAAACTCGAAGGCTGGTCGTACCGCGACATGTGGTGGCGCACGAACAATTCGCACGGCGCGTACATGGCGCGTGGCGTTCACGGGCAGGCAATCTACATCGACCCTGCCGCGCAAATGGTGATCGTCCGTTTCGCGTCAACGCATCTCGCGTCGAACAAATACATCGACCCGCTTTCGATTCCGGCATACGAGGCCGTGGCGGAATATTTGATGAAGCGATAAAAGCGCGGAAGTCCTTCGAAAATTCTTGCGCGTTTTTTACAAAAATGAAAATATGGAAAAGCGATTTGAAAAAATCACGCACCCTTTCGAGCCGGTTTTCAGAAGCGACTCAAGATTTCTGATTCTCGGCTCGCTTCCTTCGGCGAAGTCGCGCGAAAACGAATTTTACTACGGCCATCCGCAAAACCGTTTTTGGCGAATGCTCGCAAAAATTTTCGGCGAAAAAATTCCGTCCACGATTCAGGAAAAAATCGAATTGCTTTTGCGAAACAAAATCGCGCTTTGGGACGTGATTCATTCCTGCGAAATTTGCGGCTCAAGCGACGCGAGCATAAAAAACGCCGTCCCGAATGAAATCGAAAAAATTCTTGGCGCGGCGAAAATCGGAAAAATCATTTTGAACGGCGGAGCCGCTTTTTCGCTTTACAAAANATTTTGGGGCGAGACGCTCGAAGAAAAATACGGCGCGAAAGCGATTCGACTTCCTTCGACAAGTCCTGCGAACGCGGCTTGCTCGCTTGAAATGCTCGTCGAAATTTGGAGAAAAGAATTTGACTGAAGAAATTGACAATTGTAAAATCGAAAAAAAATCGCTCCGGAAAAAAATGCGCGAAAAACTTTCGTCTCTCGATCCAGTGGCGAAGGCGTTCGAAAGCGCGGGACTTTGCCTGCGCTTCATCCAAAGCGAGACGTACAAATCTTCGCGCGTGATTTTCGGTTTCATGCCGCTCAAGGACGAAGTGGACATCCTGCCGATTTTGCGCGCGGCGATTGCCGACGGAAAAAAAGTTCTGCTTCCGAAAATTGCCCGCAAAACAAAATCGGATTGCAAAACGGAAATTGACGGCGGCAAAATGGATTTTCATTTTGTGGAAAAAAATCCAGTCGAAGAAACAGAAGCGGGGACGCACGGCATTTTCGAGCCGAAGCCTTCGTGCGAAAAAGCCGACATCGAAAAAATCTTTGAAGAATTTTNCGGCGAAGAAATCGTCGTGCTTGTGCCGGGACTCGCGTTCACGAAAGACGGATTTCGGCTTGGGCGCGGCGGCGGATATTACGACAGATTTTTGGAAGAAATCCAAAAGATTTGCGCAGCGGACGAGAACGCTAAAGATTTGAAGCGGTGGGCAAAAATCATCGGCGTGTGCTATGGCGCGCAGATTGTGGAAAGTCTGCCGCGCGAAGAGCACGACGCGCTAGTGGACATCGTGCTATAGCACACAATTAAACTCGTCAGGCGAATTGCAAGACTCTTTTACAAATCGCGTTTGCACATCGGCCATTAAAATAAATGGATTTGCCATTTTGACAAATCCATTTATAAACACACTGCTTATTTTGCGGCTCCCGGCCAAGGCTTTTTCTCGAATTCCTTGTTTCCGTGCGTATATGTGGGAAGCAATTTCGGAGAAACTTCGTCGCCTTTTATGCCGGCCGCCTCGCGCTCCTTTTCGAACGCCTTCACATGCTCGAGGCTCAATTTGCCCGTGTCGCTCATCGCGATTTTTCCGAACATCTTGCCAGCCTCGATTCCGGCTTCGCGCCCGAACACGACCACATCGAGCAAACTGTTTCCCATCAAGCGGTTCGTTCCGTGCACGCCGCCCGAAGCCTCGCCCGCCACCAAAAGGTTCGGCACGTTCGTGTGGCAAGTCTTGTCGATTTCCACGCCGCCGTTTTGATAGTGCAACGTCGGGTAAACCAAAATTGGCTCCGTGCGAATGTCGATTCCGTATTTGATGAACATCTTGTACATCGCGGGAATGCGCTTTAAAATCGTGCCTTCGCCGTGAATGATTTCAATCATCGGAGTGTCGAGCCAAACCGCGTCCTGAACGTCGTTTTTCACGCCGCGTCCCTGGCGCACTTCCTTGATGATGCCCGAAGCGTTCACGTCGCGAGTCTCAAGCGGATGGATGTAGACTTCGCCGTCCTTGTTGATGAGTTTCGCGCCGAGCGAGCGCACTTTTTCCGTAACGAGTTTTCCGAGAATCTGTTCGGGATAAGCCGCGCCCGTCGGGTGATATTGAAGCGAATCCTGATAAAGCAATTTCGCGCCCGCGCGATATGCCATCACGAGGCCGTCGGCAGTCGCGCCGTAATGGTTCGACGTTGGGAAGCCCTGATAGTGCATTCGTCCTGCGCCGCCAGTCGCGATTATGACGACCTTCGCCTTCGCAATCCGCACTTCGCCCGTTTCCATATTGACGAGCACCGCGCCGGCCGCCTCGCCTTTTTCGTTCTTTATGATTTCCACCGCCGAGGTGAAGTCCACGACGGTAATCTTGTCGGCTCGGTTGAAAGTCTCGTCGCGCAGAGTGCGCATGATTTCCGCGCCGGAATAATCCTTGCAGGCATGCATTCGCTTTCGGGAAGTGCCGCCGCCATGCGTCGTCACCATAGTGCCGTCGGCTTCCTTGTCGAATTCCACGCCAAGATCATTGAGCCATTTGATTACGCTCGGAGCCTTGTTCACGAGCGTGTAGACCAATTCGGGCTTTCCGTCGAAGTGTCCGCCGCCGAACGCGTCCAAATAGTGCTGGGCGGGGGAATCGTTCGCCTTGTCCGCGGCCTGGATTCCGCCTTCCGCCATCATCGTGTTCGCGTCGCCCACGCGGAGCTTCGTAACGAGAAGCACTTTCGCGCCGGCCTCGCTCGCCATGATTGCCGCGCTCGTTCCCGCGCCGCCGCCTCCGATCACGAGAACGTCCGCCTCGTAGTCGATGTGGTTCAAATCGACGTGATCCGGATCAAAGCGCGGCTTCGCCTGAAGCATCGCCGCCAATTCGTGCGGCGCTTTCTGCCCCTTGTTCGGTCCGATTTTTATTTCCTCAAATTCGCTCGCGATTCTGTCGGGATGGAATTCCTTGAGAATCTGGTCTTTTTCATCTGCCGTAAGCCGCGCGTGCTCGAACTTGAGATTGGCATCACGTTTTTTGGCGACAATTTTCGCCGCGTCGTCAAGATAATTTCCGTACATTCTATTAACCTCTCTATAATTTGACCTTTGCGAAAAGCGGCACGGATGCCGCGTAAATTTTCAAGGCCGAAAATTCCTTAAAAATTCAAAAAACTCAGGTTTACAGCGAAATCAAAATTTACTTTTCGATTTCGCGCGTATTGTAAAGTTCCTTGATTTTGTCCAAGGGCTGCCCCATCATTTTTTGAATGGCGTCCTCGCACTTTCCGGAATCGATTTCGGCGACGCGCTCCAAAAGATGCTTCGTCTCGGGCTGAATGAATTTTCCGTTGATGCGGCGCGCAAGTTCCGCCACCTGAGGATGGCTGATTCCGGCGGGGCATCGGCTCGAGCAGCATCCGCACATAACGCAGTCGAACGAAGCGTCGGCGCAAGCCGCGAAATCTCCGCGCTGCGCATAGGCGATGTACTGCATTACGCTCAAATCCTGAGTGCACGCGCGAGTACAAGCGTTGCATCCCACGCACGAATAGATTTCAGGATAAAGCTGCATCATAATCGTCTGCTCAGGCTTGATTTTTTCGATGTCGTAAATCTGCTTTACAAGCGGGAAGAACGGAAGCGTCGCGATGTACATTCCGTCCTCCACTTTTGTCGAGCAGGCAAGGCAAGTCTGAAGCTGATTTTTGCCTTCCACGCGATAAATCGTGGCGCAAGCCCCGCAAAATCCGTTGCGGCATCCGCAACCGCGTCGAAGCTGATAGCCAGCATATTCCATAGCGTTCATTATCGTGAGTTCGGAAGGAACTTCGTATTTCTTGCCGAACAAATAGATTGTCGCCATTTCCTTTTTTTCTGCCATAAAAAACTCCTAAAAATTTTGATAACGGTGAACAATTGCCAATCGTTCGCCATTAAATTTCAACTTGACTTTCACTTTGCGAAAATCAAAATGCCTCAACAAGCGTCGGCATGAAATTCTCCGCGCGAATCAATATTCCGGCGGAAGTTGCCCCAATTCCTCGAACGTGAAAACAGGACCGTCGCGGCAAACGAATTTGTCGCCGATGTTGCATCGTCCGCACTTTCCGATTCCGCACTTCATCCGCATTTCCATCGTGGTGTAAATCTGATTGTCCCTGAAGCCCAATTTTTTGAGGCCGTCGAGCGTGAGGTGAATCAAAATCGGAGGTCCGCACATGATGACGTACTTGCTCAAATCAGGATTGAGTTCCGTAACGTAAGGCGGCACGAATCCCACGTGGCCGTCCCAGCCTTCTGCGGGGCGGTCGGTCGTGAGTCACACATCCAAGTCGGGCGCGTTCGCCCATTCTTCGGAAAGTTCCTTGTAGAAAACCAAATCCGCTTTGGAGCGTCCGCCGTAAACCACTTGAATTTTTCCGTAGTCCGAACGGTTTGCGAGCATGTAGTTCACCACGGAATGAACCGGAGCGAGTCCGATGCCGCCCGCCACCACGAGAATGTCCTTTCCCTTGAACACATTG
>WFLX010064353.1_pt1 | contig 12313 bp, 10 predicted proteins | sample 4967041 | NCBI WGS metagenome assembly WFLX01 (sample SAMN12857096, study PRJNA449069) | gut metagenome | isolation source: stool from male and female vole | host: Microtus ochrogaster | place: USA:Florida | collected 2017 | reverse complement strand
GATTCGGGCACGGGGGTGGCGGTTTCTTGCAGTTTTGGGGGCTGGGCGGGCGTAACTTTGCATCGCAATCGCAAGTTAAACCCTTTTTAATTCCTTCTTTTATGGACGACAACAACACCCACCCCACTCCTCCTCCCGCACCGGCCGCCGCGCCGGCGGCTGAGACGCCCATGTACGGCTCCACGGCTTCGGGCGCGGCCTCCGCAGCTCCTGCCGCCGAGCCTTCGGCCGACAGCAGTTTCCTCTCCCGCGTGAGCCACAGCTTCTGGGACTGAACCCGTCATCTCTATCTACAACCTTAATTAAATGTTTCAAATCATGAGTACAGCAAACAACGCTACNGCCAACGACAACATCCTCACCACCACCCTGGCCGAGAAGCTCGCCCCGGGCCTGCTGCGCAACACCATCGACGAGCGCATCGTGCGCATCCGCCCCATGTCGACGCCTGTCGACCAGATTTCGCGCTGCGCCGGGGCACGCGCCACCCGCTCGATGGTGGTGGAATACTACAGCGTCGACACCAAGGCCACCAGCGCCCTCACCACGAAGTCGCTGTCGCCCACAGTGCCCACCGACCCCGAGCAGCCGCTGGTGATAACCCTCCACACGGATGCCGACAAGATTTTCGACGTCAGCGAGACGCTGATTATGCCCGGCGTATTCGTGGGCAAGGGCACTGCCCGCACGCCCCTGCAGCTCTACGTCACGGGCAAGCCGGCGGCCGCTGCCGGCGGTGGCGTGGAGTGTATGGCCACCAATCTGCCCGACGACCGCACGGGCGTGACCATCTCCACCATGGCCAAGGGCTCGCAGGTGGTGCGCATGGGACGAGCCGCCGCCGAGCTCGACGTGCAGACTGCCCAGTTCACCGCCTGCCCCCGCAAGGAGAGCAACAACTGCCAGATTTTCAAGATGCAGGTGGAGCAGAGCACCATGCAGCGCATCATCGACAAGGAGGTGGGCTGGACCTTCTCCGACCAGGAGGAGGCAGCCATCATCGACATGCGCCTGGGCATGGAGAAGAACTTCCTCTTCGGCTCCCGTGCCCGCTTCGCCGAGCCCGAGAAGCAGCAGGAGGTGTTCCTCACCGGCGGCATCTGGAACCAGACGCAGCACACCTTCACGGTGCCCCGCAGCGGCGTGACGGCCGAGGTGCTCGTCGACCTGTGCCGCGACGCCTTCACGGGCAACAACGGCTCGCGACGCAAGATTCTCCTGGCGGGCACCGGCCTGGTGGAGCAGCTCTCCAAGCTCGACTACACCAAGCACGTGGCAGCCGGCGAGACTGTGGTGAAGTGGGGCATCGAGCTCAAGGAGATACGCTCCAACTTCGGTTCGCTCTATCTGCTCCACAGCGAGATTTTCGACCAGTGCGGCCACTCGCTCGACGGCTTTGTGCTCGACCCCGACTACATAGCCAAGTACTGCCACACGCCCTTCTCCGTGGAGAAGCTCGACCTGCGCTCCAGCGGCCAGCGCAACACCGATGCGGTGGTGATCACCGAGGCATCGTGCCTGGTGCTCCGCTATCCCCAGACCCACATGCGTGTAATAGGCTCGGCCACCGTCTCCGCGCAGGCCGGCGAAGACCTGTGATGCTGCCGTGATACGCACCTACACCCGCTCTGAAATGCTCAAGCTCTGGCGCATGGCCGCCGGGCTTGAGCCCTTGCGCGCCGACTGCACCATGGAGCGCGTCGATGGCATCGACCTCACGGCCCTGATCGAGCCGCGGATGCGCGCATGGTATCTGCAGCTGCTCGACACCGCCCCGCTCCACCTGCTGCCGGTCGAAGACGTGGCCCGCGACATCGCCGTGGAATACTGCGGCATGCACGAAGGCGCCGCCGGCATCCTTCCCTCGAGCGTGCGCCGCCTGCTGGAGATACACGTCACGGGCTGGAATGCCCACGCCGTGCCATGCTCGCCCGACACGCAGCCCCGCCGCCACCGCCTGGCCCTCAACCCCTACAGCGCCCCGGGCATCCAGCACCCGCTGTGCTCTCTGAGCGGCCGCCGGCTGCACCTGCAGCCCTTCGAGGCNGGCGACATCGTGGACCATGCCCTGGCCGTGTCAGATCCAGGCCCGGAAAGCTACATTCTCGACGACTCCCTGCTATCCACCATCCCCACAGAAATCTACAATGAACAGCACTGACACCACCAACNCCGCNCTGCTGGCCGCCGCCCGCGACGCATGGATGGCCGCCGCCCCGCTGCGGGCCGCACGCCACCGCTGCAAGCGCTACACCTACGGCGACCAGTGGGCCGACCCCGCTCCCGGCGGCGGCACCGAGGAGCAGCAGGCCCTGGCCAGCGGCCGCCGCCCCCTCACCAACAATCTCATCCGCCAGCTCGTGAAGACCGTCGTGGGCCGCTTCCGCTCCGAAGCCGCCGAAAAGAAGAGCTACGACGCCCCGCCCGGCTCGCCCGCGGCACGCAACGAGCTGGCCGAGCTCGACAGCCGCATGCTCGAAGAGTTTCTCATCTCCGGCTGCGCCATCCAGCGCGTAGTGGCCGAGCGACGCGTGCAGGGCGAGGGCGTGTGGGTCGACAACGTGAGCCCCGACCGCTTCTTCGTCAACGCCTTCCGCGACCCGCGCGGCTTCGACATCGAGCTCGCCGGCATGGTCCACGACTTCTCCCCCGCCGAGCTCCTGGCCCGCTTCGCTCCCCGCAGCCGCCGCCAGGCCGCCAGGCTGCGCCACATCTACAGCGCCCTCGACCTGCCCGCCGGCCCCATCGCCTCGGTCGACTTCCTGGCGCCGGCCACCCCCGGCAAGTGGCGCGCCATAGAGCTGTGGACCCTCGACGCCATCGACCCCGCGGGCCAGGGGGGCACCACGCGCTTCGTGTGGCAGTGCCGCTGGCTTGCGCCGGACGGCTCCCTGCTCGCCTCCTACCCCTCGCCCTTCCGCCACGGCTCCCACCCCTTCGCCGTGAAGTTCTATCCGCTCACCGACGGCGAGGTGCACTCCTTCGTGGCCGACCTGCTCGACCAGCAGCGATGCATCAACCGCCTCATCACCATCATCGACCACATCATGAGCTGCTCGGCCAAGGGAGTGCTGCTCTTCCCCACCAGCCAGCTGCCCGCGGGCATGAAGTGGGCCGACGTGGCNGCCACNTGGGCAGCCGCCGACGGCATCATCCCCATCACCGGCAAGGGCGAGACCCCCAGCCAGGTGGTCACCTCCGGCGCCCAGGCCGGCGCCTACCAGCTGCTGTCGCTGCAGATGAAGATTTTCGACAACATCTCCGGAGTGGGCGACGCNCTGCTNGGCCGCGCTTCCACCGGCGCCCAGGGCGAGGGACTCTACGAGGCACAGGTGCGCAANGCCACCATCGCCCTCTACGATCTCCTGCTCAGCTTCGAGGCCTTCACGCGCCAGAGAGACATGAAAATGAAAAATTGTTGAGTTGATGCAATTTTTATTGCAATAATATTTGCATATATACAATTTTCATTATACCTTTGCATNGTCNAAATCATNTACAATCTANAAATNTTTTCATCTCTTATGCCAAAAACCAGCAACACACAGTTTCGCGACCGCGACTTCTGCCGCTGCTGCATCCGAGTCTACGACGAACTCCTGCAGGCCGGGCGCACCCCGCGCCTGCAGGAGGTGGTGCAGCGGGCCATCGCGTGCCGCCCGGAGGCCTTCTACATCGACCCCGTCTACGCCTACAACAAGCTGTGCAGCATGCGCCACACGCCCGTGGCAGGCCACGCAACGCCCGCCGCCTGCATGTGGCAGCAGCTCGACGCCATGGTGGCCGCACGCCAGATGCGCACCGGCTGCTCCATGCTCCAGGCCCTGGGCCACGTGCTCAACCACGAGCGCCCCACATCGTTTGCCATCACGGTGGCCAGAGGAATGCGCCTGGCGCGCACCCACTTCGTCCGCCACACGTCGCACCGGCCACGCCGCAGCCTGCTATGATAGCCCACATCAGTATCCGCCGCACCGTCGACTCCATGCTGGCCGCATCGGCCATGGCCGCCACCGGTGCGCCCGGCGACAACCCGCCACTGCTCACCCCCGACCACACACCCATGCTCGAGCGTGCCGCCCTGGCCGCCCTGCGCGCCGTGGCCTTCGAGCTGGCGCCGTTTCTCGACGACGTCGTGCTCCAGGGCGAGCCCGTCGACCTCGAATTCGTGCCCGAGATAGACGCCGCCATGCGTCTGCCCCTCGAGGGCGCCATCGAGGATATCGTGGCCCACCGCGTGCTCCACAGCTTCTTCGCCGTGTCGTGGCCGGCCCTCTCCGCCGCCCACCTGGCCATGGCCGCCGACGCCATGGAGCGCCTGCAGGCCGGCCTGCTCCGGCGCCCGNGNGTGGGCCGNATCCGCCCCGCCTGAACTTTGCCGCCGCGGGCGGCGTTACCANCTAAAAAGAAACACAAAGCTATGGAAAAATACACATCCCGCCTGAAGGCGCGCATCGAGCGCCTNAACACAATGCTATCCGAAGAATGGCACGCCTATGCCCGCGCATGGCGCCTCGACAACATCACCCGCGAACGCCTGCGCCGCGCCCTCACCCCCGAAGCCGAGCACGCCTTCCTCCGCCGCTTCGCCCTCTGCTGATTTCGCCTCGCGCATAGATACAAAANCACAAAAAACACAAGGAACAAAACAAAATCTGTTTCTTGTGTTTTTTTTAAATTGAAGGGAAATGGGAAACGCTACGACNAAATANAAACGCGCCGGAGAGCGCGTTCCGAGCCATAGCCGTGGGGTAAGCGTAGCGCACCCCGCGGTGCAAGCCGCCCCCTCTCCACCCCCTGTTGCGCGCGGCAGGTCGCCGCGCGCAACAGGGGAAATCAGGCTCGCATGACCCCGCTCGGGCTTCGCCCTCGGGGGTCGCTCGCCGGATTATTTAAGACTGTATCGTGAACCGCGGGGTGCGCTACGCTTACCCCACGGCTTGCGCTCGGGACGCGCTCTCCGGCGCGTCTTATGCATTCTTCTTAAGCATTCTACTGAAAAGCGCCCGCCTGGTTTTCAACACCTTAAATATCTCTCTGCGCCTCTGCGCGAGGCCATCCCCAAATAGATTTTGTCCTTCTGTATTCCGTCTCAGGCGTGGCGGGGCGGGGGATCAGTACCAGGTGATGCCGTTGGTGGTGGAGGAGCGCTTGTCGTACTTGAANTCGCTGAGCAGGGCGCTCTTCACGGCGATGTGGAAATTGTAGCTCTTGTAGGGGCCCACCGGCACGAAGCTGGCCGACATCTGGAAGCAGTGCAGGTCGCGCGACAGGTTGCAGTTCATGTAGGCAATCTTGCCCGTGTCGAAATTGTACGATGCCGAGAACGAGAAATTCCAGTTCTGCGTGGGGCGTATCGAGCCCGAGAAACTCAGGTTCTGCGTGATGCGGCCGTCGTATTCCATCTTCTTCTTGTTGAAAGCACCGTAGGAATAGTTGATGGAATAGTTGAGTGTGAGGCTCCAGGGCACCTCCCAGCGGGCGTAGCCGTCGCTGCCCAGCTCCACGTCGTCGTGGCCCGTGTNGCTCTTGTGGCCGGCGCGCGGCGGCCGCGACGAGNCGAAACCGTCGTCGTCGNCNTCGNCGCCGGAGCCGCNGCTGTTCNTGCCCGAGTCTTTCTTCTTGTCTTTCTTCTTCTTGAAGGTGTCGTTGTTGAGGGTGTAGCTGAACGACGTGCCCGTGTTGCGCAGGCGGCCTATGCCCTTGCCGCTGGTGATGCGCAGCTTGTTCACCCTCACGGGCGTGCCGGCCTCGTTCAGGGCGTAGGTGTACACATCCCAGGTGGCGTTGAGGTTGAGGTTGAAGCCCTTGGTGAGTCGCAGCAGTATCGACGTGCTCAGGTCGCTCCAGCGCAGCGAGTCGGCCGCCATGTTGTAGCTCTGCGAGATGTTCAGGTTTTCGATGAGCGATATTTTCTTGTCCTCGATAGAGTCGTTGTCGCTCTTCACCTTCATCTCCAGGTTGTTGGCCAGGTTGTAGCTGATGGAGCCCGTCTTGCCCTGCGAGGGCACGCCGAACAGAGCGTTCGGAAACAGCGAATACTTGCGCGTGTTCGTGGCCCCGGTGCGCGGGTCGGTGTACTCGTAGCTGCCGTAGTAGCCGAAGAAGGGCGAGCCATAATCCGGCGCGGCCGTGAACGACACCGAGGGCGTCAGCACGTGGCGTATCATCTTCACCTTCTTGCCCAGGAAGCCCAGCGGCTGGAAAAAACCGTAGAGCTTCGTGTCCATCGACACGCTCGCGCGCATGTCCCACACGTTGTAGAGGCTGTAGGTGGTGTNGCATATTTCCTGGCCCANCACGGGGTCCCACTGGNGGCGCACCTNGNNCGTGTNCATGCGGTCCTGCAGGTCGATGCTGGGCGTCACGTTCAGAATGCGCAGCACGTTGAACGTGGCCGAGATGGGCACGCGGTGGTTCATGCCGTTGCGCCAGTCCTTGATGAGGCTTTTCTTGAAAAACTCGTTTTGCTTGGCCGTCAGGGAGTTCTGAAACTGGCCGTTGTAGCTCATCTTGATTTTTTCGTACCACCGCTCCGAGCCCACGGCCTTCTTGCGCTTGAAGGGCTGGGTCTGGCTCATCGTCAGGGTGAGGTTGGGGAAGCCCACCGTCAGGGTCGAGTCCTGCGTGCGCTGCGACACGTTCATGGTGGCCGAGAGGCTCCACTTCGACTGCGGGAAGCGGTAGGTCATGTTCACCGTCGAGCTCTTCGTGCTCTCCGTGAAGGCGTTGGAGTAGTAGCTGTTGAGGTCGTTGCGCGAGTAGCCGCTGGTGGTGAAGTTCACCGAGGCCGAGAGGCTCATGTTCGGGTTGGCCTTCGAGTCCTGCGAGTGGCTCCACAGAATCTGGAAGTTCTTCTGCAGGCTATAGTCGGGCGAGCCCTTCTCGCCGTTCTTCGTCAGCAGATAGGAGATGTTGAAATTGCCGTTGTACTTGTAGCGCTTCGAGTAGGTGCTGCGGGCGTTCAGTCCCCACGAGCCCTTGGTGTAGATTTCGCCCGTGAGGGCCAGGTCTATGTTGTCGTTGATGGCGAAGTAGTAGCCGCCGTCGCGCAGGTAGAAACCGCGGTTGTAGTCGTCGCCGAAGGTGGGCACGATCACGCCCGAGGCATACTTGTCGCTGAACGGGAAATAGCCGAAAGGCACAGCAATGGGCAGCGGCAGGCCCGCCAGCACCATGTAGGCCGGGCCCGTGACCACGTTCTTGCCCGGGCGCACCTTGGCCTTGGTGAGCTGGAAATAGAAGTGCGGGTCGTCGTGGTCGTCGCAGGTGGTGTAGCGGCCGTTCTGTATGTAGTAGCTGTCGTCCACGTCCTTCTTGGTGAGGCCGCCCGTGAGGTAGCCCTCGCCCTGCTGCGTCACCACATTGGTGATCAAGCCCTTCGACGTCTTGAAATTGTAGCGCATCGTGGCCGCCTCGTAGTCGCTGCCGCCCTCGTGAAACACCGGCTTGCCCTGGATGTCGCCCACGCTGTCCGGGCGGCCTATGGCATACACCGTGTTGTCGTTGAGGTTCATCTCTATCTGGGCGGCCTGCAGCTTGATGTCGCCGTAGGCCACATCGCCGTCGCCGTACATGAACGCCGAGTCGCGGCGTATGATTATGAGCGAATCCTTGGCCGAGAACACCACCGGGTTGTCCAGGTCCACGCGCTCCTTCACGATGCGCGGGCGGCCCTGCGGCGCAGGCTCCGGCGCGGGGCGGCGCACCAGGGCGTCGGGCGCCGCGGCCACCGGCGCCGTGTCGGCCACCAGGCTGTCAGGGCCCGCGAGGGCCAGGCTGTCCGGCGCCGCGGCAAGGCTATCGCCGGGAGCGACCCGGGCCGCGCTGTCGGCAGCCAACGCCACAAGCTGCGTGGCATCCGTGTCGCCGTCGGTGGCGCGCACAGCGAGGGCGGGCCCGCCCAGCAGGGCAGCCAGCAATCCCAGTGTGAGTCGGCGCAAGTGCATAGTTGCCGCAAAATTACAAAAACTTTTCGGCATTCCGCCCCCCTTTAATGAGTTTTATAAATCTTATACTTCTTATAAATATTATCTGTTTTATAAATCTTATACGTCTTATAAGTCTTATAAGTCTTACATTTCCCGCCCCTTCCGGCCGTAACTATTCAGCTGAAAANAGGGNTTAAAGAGCGTCGGAGACGCGACGTTCCTTAACCTCAGGTCGAGCGCAGCGAGGCCTGAGGNACCAGCCCAAAAGGCTGCGGCGCTTCGGAGATGCGCTGTTTTCTCACAAAGATTTGTGTAAAGACATCGCGTCTTCGACGAGGCTTTTAATCTGAGTTTCAAATTAATAAATAAATNCTCTGCGCCTCTGCGCGAGTTTTCCCCATGCAATTTAGCATATNGCTGAATAGNNNCTTCCGGCCCGGAAATCCTTAAAAAAGCAAAAAAGGAGGGCGGCGGCGAGGGCCGTTTGCCGAAAAACACTTATCTTTGACATCGCTCTTTTTTAAAACCGATTATTGACCACCACCATGATAAAAAGAACCCTTCTTTCCCTCGTAGCGGCCGGCACGGTGCTGGCCGCAGGCGCCGTGAAGGCCCGCCCGGGAGTGCATCGCATGCAGCAGCCCGACGGCACCACCATCGACGTGATTCTCGTGGGCGACGAGCACGGCCACATCTACCTCACGCCCGACTCCATGCCCCTGGAGCGCGACGCCGCCGGCTTCCTGCGCCCGGCCTCGGCCAGCCGCGACGAAGCCCTCAACGGCATGCGCAAGCGCCGCAGCAACTCGCCCCGCCGCGCGCGCCGCGCCGTGGCCCAGAGCGGCCTGGGCGTGTTCAGCAACAGCTTCCCCGTCACGGGCGACGTCAAGGCCCTGGTGATTCTCGTCAACTATAAAGACGTGAAGTTCAAGACCCCCGACGCCCACAACTACTTCACCAACCTGCTCATGCAGGAGGGTTTCAGCGACTACAGCGCCACTGGCTCCGCCCGCGACTATTTCGTGGACAACTCCATGGGTCAGTTCCGCCCGGAATTTGACTGCTACGGCCCCGTGGAGCTGCCCCAGAAGCGCTCCTACTACGGCGGAAACGACACCTGGGGCGACGACAAGGCCCCGGAAGACATGATCATCCACGCCGTGCAGCAGCTCGACAGCGAGGTCGACTTCTCGCAGTACGACACCGACGGCGACGGCTATGTCGACAACGTCTACGTGTTCTACGCAGGCGAGGGCGAGGCCGGAGGCGGTGGCGACGACACCGTGTGGCCCCACTCCTTTTATATAAGGAGCGGCGCCGGCAAGACCTGCCGCGCCGACGGCGTGCTCTTCGACTACTACGCATGCTCCAACGAGTGGGAAGGCGGAATGCCCGACGGCATCGGCACCTTCGTGCACGAGTTCTCCCACGTCATGGGCCTGCCCGACCTCTACGACACGGAGTACAACAACCCCTACATCACCCCCGCCTCCTGGAGCGTGCTCGACAGCGGCAACTACAACAACAACAGCCGCACGCCCGCCGGCTACGGCGCCTTCGAGCGCAACGCCCTGGGATGGAACGAGCCCGTGCTCATCGACGGCCCCTGCACCGAAGACCTCGAGGAAATAGGCACCTCCAACGTGTCGTACATCATACCCACCGAGAAGACCAACGAATTCTTCCTGCTCGAAAACCGCCAGAAAAACGGCTGGGACAGCTACCTGCCCGGCCACGGAATGCTCATCTGGCACATCGACTTCAACCAGAGCGTGTGGGAGCAGAACGCCGTGAACAACACCAAGTCCCACCAGTATGTCGACATCGAGGAAGCCAACGGCAACGCCAACAGCCGCACCTCCTCCAACCTGGCCGGCTACTCCTGGCCCGGAACCAAGAAAAAGACATCGTTCACCTCCACCACCACCCCGGCCATGAAGTCGTGGGCAGGCAAAGCCATCAACCTGCCCATCACCGACATAGCCGAGACCGACGGCCGCATCAGCTTCAACGTGGCCGGCGGCGGACCCTCCAGCGGCATCGCCGCCGTGGAGGCCACCCCTGAGGCCGGCCTGCGCCTCGAGGGCCGCACCCTCGCCNCCCCCGGAGCCATCAGCGNCTACGANCNNGCCGGGCGCCTCGTGGNNGCCGGNCACGACGCCGTGCNGCNCCCNNCCCCGGGCNNCTACGTGGTGNGCGCCGCNGGNGCCACCGCCAAGCTNTCCGTGAAANTCTAAGCAACGCCTCGATATGAAAAAACTGTTCACACTCGCCCTTGCAGCCCTGGCCGCATGGCCCGCGAGCGCCATCACGGCCACCTTCGCCGCCCAAGAGGGCGAGAGTGCCGTGTTCAGCTGCGGCTTCGACTCGCAGGACGAAATGGCCGGCTGGGACATGGCCGGCTGGGAGCTCATCACCACNCCCTCGCTCGACCAGGCCGACCTGCGCCCATTCTCCACCATCAACCCCTCCAGCACCCACTCGGCCGGATGCCGCGACCGCTTCTTGCAGCAGGACGAAGCCATGGTGTCGCCCGAAATCGCCGTGCCCGCCGGCGCCACCCTGCGCTTCTACGCCGCCTTCAGCGAGCTCTTCGGCGTGTGGGGCCACATGGAGGTGAGCGTGCTCGAGGGCAGCTCCCGCACGCTGCTGCTCAACAGCTTCCTCTGGAGCCAGGACGACGGCAACGAGGCCTCCCGCTGGGTGCCCTTCGCCTATAGCCTCGAGCCCTTCGCCGGCAAGACGGTGAAGATCGAGTTCCGCTTCATCAACACAAGCAGCGGCGGCGACAACGTCTACGTCGACGACGTGGCCGTGACCATGCCCGACACATCCGCCGATGCCGTCATCACCGTGCCCGAAGGCGCTGCCGTCCACTTCAACTACCTGGGCCAGGGCGCCACCGCGTGGCTCTGGACCTTCGAGGGCGGCCAGCCCGCCACCAGCACCGAGGCCTCGCCCGTGGTCACCTACGCCACAGCCGGCAGCTACAGCGTGAGCCTCGCCGCCTCCGACGCCTCCGGCGCCACTGCCACCGCCACCCGCACGGCCTACGTGCAGGTAAAGGCCCAGGCCCCCGTGGCCCGCATCGGCCTCCCCGAGGGCTGCTACATGTCGCCCTGGACCATGTGCTACGTGCCCCTGGGCGTGCCCGTCACCTTCCGCGACTGCTCCGCCTACGCCCCCACCGAGTGGCTCTGGACCGTGCCCGGCACCGCCGAGGGCACCTGCACCACGCAGAACGCCACCGTCACCTACACCCGCGAGGGCACCTACGGCATCAGCCTGCGCGCAGGCAACGCCGCCGGCAGCACCATCGACGAATACCGCGACGCCATCCAGGCCGGCGGCAGCCAGTACGTGTGGAACATCACCCCGGAGGAAAGCGCATCCATCGAGCCCATAGCCCTGGGCTGGTACGGCAACTACGGCGGCAGCAACTGGCTCGGCATCAGTAAATTCGCCGAGCACTTCGAAGGCCCCGCCGCCGATGCCGTCATCGACTGCGTGCAGGCCTACTTCGCCAAGACCACCCACGTGGCCGCCAGCGCCGACACCCCCGTCGAGCTCAGCATCTGCGCCGCCACCGAGGCCGGAGCCCCCGGCGCCGTGCTGGCCACAGCCTCGCTCCCCGTGGCCGAGCTCGTCGACGGCTACATGGACTACGCCCCCACCACCTTCACCTTTGCCGAACCCGTCACCATCGAGGCCGGAAAAGAATTCTTCGTGGTGATNGGCCNCTTCCCCAANGAGGAAGGCGACAGCTNCTNCNACGTCGANGACATAGCCCTCTACTGCTCGCCACGCCGCGACGAAGGCGGCACGTCCACCGTGTGGCACTTCGCCCTCGACGAAGGCCCCGACTACGAGTATCTCACCACAGGCCAGTGGCTTGCGCAGACCGACGAACTCATCTCCCTGGCCATCTCGCCCCGCCTCACCTTCGGCGGCGGCAGCGACGGCATAGCCGACGCCCTGGCCACCCCCGCCGCCGGCGACCTGCGCCTCGACGGCCACACCCTCACCGCCACCGGCACCATCGAGCTCTACTCCGCCGCCGGCCTCCTCGTGGCCCGCGGCAACGGCACCCTCGACACCTCCGCCCTCGCCCCCGGCATCTACGTGGCCCGCACCCCCACCNCCGCCCTCAAGCTCAAGCTCTAAAAGACTTATAAGCTCAAAAAACTTATAAGACTCTNNNCCCAGNGCNCTATAAGACTTATAAGTCTCCCTCGATATGTCACAAGAGAGCGAAATCGCATGGAGCGAGGCTATGGAGCTTGACGATGTGTATGAAATCTCGGATAAGGTTATTCTTAGCAAAACTGTAATCAAACCGGGTGAATGCTTCACTGTCAGCTATGCCGACCCCAATCATCAGC
>WFLX010048321.1_pt1 | contig 12313 bp, 12 predicted proteins | sample 4967041 | NCBI WGS metagenome assembly WFLX01 (sample SAMN12857096, study PRJNA449069) | gut metagenome | isolation source: stool from male and female vole | host: Microtus ochrogaster | place: USA:Florida | collected 2017 | reverse complement strand
AGCATGAACGCGAAGTTGAGCATGTTGTTCTGGAGGTCCATCAGGCGGGTCTGGAAGTTTGTTGTAGCAGCCATTGTAGTAAGTTTTTTGTAGTAAGTAGTTTTTGTTTGGTTTTGATGTTACAAAGGTACGTCAAAAAATACCGTTCCAAATATTTCCAAGTTAACGAAAGTTAAATCCGTTACAGGGTTGTTACAACCTTATGTAATACTCTGGTAATTAACGGAATAAAATTTATTACTACTACAACAAAAAAAGAAAAAATACTCGCACATCTATCAGGACTATTAGAATAACGCGCACTGATTTCTTAATGCAGAGTGGAGAAGGAGTGGTGCTTCTGGACCAAGATTAAAGAGAAGGTCGAGGATACTGAGGTTGGGAATGAAGCCGAGGCGTGATGCCCTGACCTGATAATATGGCGGGACAGGTGCAAGCGTGTTGAAATCGGCACGACGCAAATCAACAATGTTTTCCGGCAACTCCTTATTATAATTATATATTATATGGTGTACTTCAGTATTGATGCCGAGAAGACGGCGNATTGTTGCNTCTATCGCTGCATCATAATCGGTTATACTCTGCCCGCAAACTTCATGGCGGAAGAANGGCAGGAAATCATCTACATAAAATTCAAAGAAAGGTGTGCGCCCGTATGCTGATTCAAGCGCGGTAAGATGAATATTCCACCATGCACCATGAGTTGANACGGTNGCNTCGTTCCATGTAGCGGATGAAGTTGATTGCGGTTTTGCCACAGGCACTGTAAGCTCAAGCACTCCCCGGGTATCAGCCACAGCAGTACGGTGGGTTGACTTGAATCGCTTGTCATACCTCATGCCGTCATGGATAATGACGCGTGGATATGATGCGAGGACTGCATAATAAGCACAACTGCCGCAGTACTGCGGAGGCAATACTGCGGTTGAGTCGTGGTGTATTATAAGCGGCGAGGAGGGCATTATGGCTTAAAAGCCGGAATTGGCGTTTTTAAGTATCCTGTTCCATCGGATTCCTCCGTTGAAAAGGTTCTTGTCCTTGTCAAAAGAAATAAGCACGCGCATCGGTTTGCCTACAATGTGGTCTTCCGGCACAAATCCCCAGTAACGCGAGTCAAGGGAATTGTCGCGGTTGTCACCCATCATAAAATAGTAGTCCATCGCAAANGTGTNATNTNTAGCCGGCTTTCCGTCGATATNAANNATACCGTCGCTTCCGAGATATGCATCCGGATGCCNTTCATAATTTCGGATAACACGGTTGTAAATGAGCCAGTTCTGCTCATCTAACTGAATGGTAGCTCCTTTTTTGGGAATCCACAAATCTCCGTAGTCAGCACGTGTCCACCCTGAAGACACAATATCGGGGAACAGGAATTCATCACTGCCTACAGGGGCTTTTGCTATAGCGAGTGTGCTTGGGTCACTTTTTATTTTATTGACCATCTCCTGTGTGAGAGGAGCTGAGTAAATAGGATAGTTGCCGTTGGTATCAAAATTATTTTCCTGCAGGAAATAATAGTCGCTTGACTGTGCGTCGGCTATGCGCCTGTCATCCTGCGCAATGCCGTACTCTTCCCATTTCTGGTCCAAGAGGGGATATTTACTCTGGAACCAGTAGGTAAACTGTACGTTTTCAGGCTGGGGGAGAGGTTTGCCGTCAATATATATGACTCCGTCGCGTATTGAAATAGTTTCTCCGGGAAGTCCAACCGCACGCTTAACATAATTGTCACGTCGATCCACCGGACGGTACATGACTTCTCCTATTTCACTTTTGTAAGCTTTCAATCCATCCCTTCCAAGCACTTTGAGGAGGGTGTAATAATCCGCTCCGGCAAACCGGCTTTGTGTTCCCGGCTCAAGCAGTTTCGGCAGGACGCTGTCTCCGGCAGGGAAGTTGAACACTACAATGTCACCTCTCTCAACCTTTCCAAATCCCTTAAGGCGCTTGTAGCTCCACTGCGGGTTTTCAAGGTAACTTTTGGTATTGATAATTGGGAGAGTATTCTGCACAAGGGGAAAATGCACCGGAGTCATCGGCACTCGTGGACCGTATGCCATTTTATTAACCCACAGGTAGTCACCCACAAGCAGCGTTTTTTCGAGGGAAGAACTGGGAATCTGGTAGTTCTGTCCAATAAAAGCGAAAACGAAATATACGAGCACAAGCGCGTAGACAATAGCGTCTACCCAGCTCATAACTGCGCGTACTGCCTTGTTTTTGCTATTCTTCCACCATGTGAATGGAATATAACCTGTAATGTAGATGTCAAATAGGAGGATGATGAAAACAGCAACCCACCAGCTTCCAAGCCATGCCACCCATGCAAGGAACAGGGCGGCAACTATGCCGAAGCGAATCCAACGTGTGGTTTTAGTGGCGGCAACACGTTGCTTGAAATCCTCAACAAATGATTTTTTTTCGGGTTTTGCGGGAGAATCGCTCATTTTTTGTCAGTGTTAAGAATATCGAGAAGCGCTGAATTGCTGATAAAAGAGTGCATGAGATTGTCCATAGTCAGGAATCCCTCTTTATCTTTAATCCATTCGGCAGCAACTACCGCTCCAAGCGCAAATCCCTCACGGCTCTTTGCACGATGCTCAATGGTGATNGTGTCCACAGGGGAATCCCAACTGATAATATGTGTTCCGGGCACCTCGCCTTCACGCTTGTGGTTTATTAGTATTTTGTCNGCGGGTGANTCCTGCTCTTCGGTCCAACCGGTCAATGCGGAATCAGAATCGATNATGCCTTCAGCAAGCGAAATTGCTGTGCCGCTCGGATGATCGAGTTTGTGTATGTGGTGGATTTCAGTCATTTCTGGAGTGTATTGCGGGAATCCAGCCATTATTGTTGCGAGGTAGCGGTTGAGTGCAAAGAAAATATTTACACCAAGGCTATAGTTGGAGCTCCAGAAGAATGTGCGCCCGTNTTTGTCGCATATTTNTTTTATTTCGCCAAGGTGGTCTGCCCATGCAGTTGTGCCGGACACAACTTTTACTCCTTTTGAAAGTGCTTTGCGGCAATTATCAAAAGCGGTTGAGGGGGTTGTGAACTCTATGGCAACATCAGCGCTTGCAAATTCCGGCGAATCAAAATCACCGGTGTTGTTTACGTCGATAATTGACACAATCTCATGTCCGCGCTCCTTGGCGATGCGTTCAATCACATGACCCATCTTGCCGTAGCCTATAATAGCAATCTTCATAATCGTTAAAACTATAATATCAAGGCAAAGTTACTAATATTTCAGGTATGTGGCACTATTTCTGGGAAATGACGGTGCCGGTCGCACTAACAGTGAGTGTAACCGGAGCGCCTTCAACCAGCGGGAGGTTGTGGTCAACATGCCCCACAGGCACTCCGAAAGCAACCGGGTACCTATATCCTTTCACCATTTCAGCAATCATGTTTTCCATGCTCCTGCCATCGACATCCTTGCTGTACTCGGTGAACTCTCCAACAATCAAACCTCCGAGTGATGCAAGCACTCCGCTGAGTTTCAATTGGTAGAGTATTCTTTCTGTTTTATATATAGGTTCTGAAATGTCCTCAATAAATACAATTGCTCCCGGGCGGAAAATGTCAAACGGCGTCGAAATCAGGTCGGCAAGCACGGCAAGATTTCCACCGATAAGGTTTCCTTTCGCAGTGCCGAAACGATTTAGCGGATTAGGAGCTATCTTGTAAACGGGCATATTGCCCTTGAGGATATTGAATAGAGACACCGAATCAGTGTCCTTGCCGCTAAATGTAGCTATATGCTTAGCCATAGGCGCATGTATGCTTGCTATGCCGTGGCGGTTCATCAATGCATGTAGAGCGGATATGTCGCTATAGCCTATAATCCATTTGGGATTATTGCGCAGAGGCAGCTTATCCAGCTTATCGAGCAGATGAACTGCCCCGTAACCTCCACGGCTACAGAATATAGCCTTGACAGCAGGGTCGAGAAGCGCTTGCGAGAGGTCGGTATAGCGTTCATCGGGGGTGCCGCTGAATGTGCGCCATTTACCCAGTGCATGCGGAGCTATTTTTACATTCCATCCCTGCTGCTTCAGCACTTTCACGGCATCTGTAACATACTGGCTTTTGATAGTTCCCGCAGGGGAAACAAACACTACGGTGTCGCCCGGCTTCAGGGGTGCCGGAATTATAAGGTTGTTCATGTGTTGTCAGCTTACTTGTACTTTTATTCCTGCCTGCCGGATGCGGTCGGCAATTTGATTGAGTTCATCCTTTTCTACTTTTACCAACGCTTGCTCCGGAGTCTTGCGGTCAATGGAATAGAGCATCACTTCGGCTGGATTTATTTTCTTGTATGCTTCAATCAGGGCGTCAATCTCTTCGGGCAAGGTGTTATCAACAGTCTGTCCATTGTGCGAGCCACGCAAAATCATTGTCTGCACAATGCAGTCTTTTCCAAACCCTGCAATCTGCGAAATTACTTTTTCCGATGTGAAATCCTTTGAGTTCGGTCGGTCAATCAAGCGCATAGTGGATGTTATTGCCGAGTCGAGCTTAAGGATATTGTTGTCAACTTTTCTCAAGGCTGCGCACACCTTTTCATCGCCAAGGCGAGTTGAGTTGGACAGCACGCTGATTTTGACATCAGGAAAATATTTGTCGCGCAGCGCAATAGTGTCATCAATTATTCCTGCAAAATCGGGATGCAAAGTGGGTTCTCCATTGCCAGAAAAGGTAATAACATCAAGATTCTCTCCTGCCGCAGCCATTGAGCTGAGTTTATTTTCAAGCATGACGCGCACTTTCTCCCTATCCGGCAATCCTGTAGTGCCAGTTCCCTGGGCATTGAACCCAGCCTCGCAGTAGAGGCAGTCAAATGAGCATACTTTGCCGTCATCCGGCGACAGGTTGACTCCGAGCGAAGTGCCGAGCCTTCTGCTGTGTATGGGTCCGAATATTGTTGAATGGAAAAGAACTGTCTGCATCAGTTAGTAATTTCTTTAAAAAGTTGAATGTATTTTTTAGCTACCTCATTTGCTGAAAAACGTTCCCTGACACTTTCGTGGAGCGCGTTCCGGTCCACTTTCTCTTCAAGTGCCCACCTTATTCCAGCCGCGACATCAACAGCATCGCGATACTTTGCAATATAGCCGTCCTTGAGGTGAGTGACAATGTCTTTCTGACCTCCGAAACCGAAAGTAACCGGGAGGCATCCTGCCGCCTGTCCTTCTATGAGTGTGCCGGGAAGGGTTTCGTACAGCGAGGTGGAAAGCACTACCTTAGAACAAGCATACAGAGCCCTGACAGTTTCCGGATCATTAATACGTCCTACCCATGAGTGTGGGAAACGCAATTTGTCAAGCACAGCCGGATTTCTTATTGAGCCGAAGAACACCGCAGTGCATTTATTTGCAATAACAGGATAGTTGTCGAATAAGAGATTAAGGGCTTCAATTGCGTAGTCAATGCCTTTGATTGGGTCATCAAGGCGTGCCGCTCCCATTAAAATGAGCTTACGGGTGTAGTCAATATTAAGCAGCGGGTAATCGCCATTAATTGCAGTGTGGAAAGTATCAACCGGAAATGCATTTGGAATAACGCGGACATTCCTGCCAGAGAGGAGTGAGCTTTCCGCACATTTATCGGCAAGCCATCGGCTTACTGCAACAAAGTTGAGAGGCACCTTGTCGTAAATGCCCAATTTTTTCTTCCATACCTTGTGGGAAAGGTCATTAAGCTTGTCGCTGCCAAGAAGTGGGCAGCATCCACATTCCTTAGTGTATCTTGTACATTCGTATGCATGGTGGCATATTCCGGTGCAGTTCCACATATCATGCATTGTCCACACAATAGGCTTGTTGATTTTGTGGAGCGATTCAACACCTTTAAGCGACATGAGCCCCTGGTTAATCCAGTTCAGACACACCACATCGGCTTCCTTTACCCAGGGGTGCCTGTGAAGTGGATACCCTGTGTTTGCAATTGATACCTTGAACAGGTTGTCGCGGTTGAATCCGTTTGCAGCAAAAATCCTTGCTCTCTCCGCCATGAAGTTAACGCCCCTCATAAAACGGTTTCCTACAACTGTGACCTCCTTGTCCTCGCTAATCTTGGTGTAGACAATCATGCGTGCGTCCACACCCTGATGGCGTAGCGCATGCATCAATCTGTATGTTACGATAGAAGCTCCTCCGAGCAAATCGCTGTTGCAGACCAGTGCTACTTTCATATATAGTGGGATTATTTTTGTTCCTTTACATTTTCAATGATTGCAGGGCTAACCTCTACAATGTTGATTTTCTTAATGCCAAGCCTTGCCTGCAGGTATTGGCGGAATTTGTCGGTCTGTGCTGTATTCATGCGTTCAGAGAATGACACCAATGCGACATTTATAGTGTCCAGCCTGTTTTCTGCAATTCCGGCAAAAACAGGTGAAGCGAGTGCAATGTCCTCAACCTGCGGGAAAAGCACTTTCAATTCAGGGGAAATTTTTAGCGCAACAGCGCGTGAGTCTTCCTGCTGCCGAATAGTCGATCGGAGCGAGTCTATTTCAGACTGCTGCCGGGTGATGGTGCTCTGTGCAAGCTGGTAAATGTCGCTTGCGGATGAGGTCATTGCAGAACCGGTATTTACGGCATCACCCTGCACTATCACAAGTTTGGTGCCAGCAAGGTGGTAAAATCCAAGGCGTGAGCTGAGTGCGTTGTTCAGCGAATCGGCTGGAAGCACTTTGCCCATCAGCGCAATCCTGATGTATCGTTCTCCGTCCTCAATGTAGGCATCTTTGCTAAGAACCTGGGTTGCAGGGAAATTACATTCCTTGGTAACGAAGGTGTTGGCGTTCATTATAAATTTGTTGTCTTGCAACATATTATAAGTCAACCATATACTGGGGAGCATGGTAAGAATTGTGACGATATATACGATTTTGCGGACTTTCCGCGCCCGTGAAGTATCTGCCGCAGGCACGTTTTTGTACTTGAAGAGCTTAACGCCTATGAATGTGGCGAATGCGATATATATAGAATTAATAAGGAAGAGATAGAATGCTCCGAAGAAATAGTTGAGCTGCCAAGTAGCTATTCCATAGCCGGCAGTGCACAGCGGCGGCATGAGTGCGGTAGCAATAGCTACTCCTGGAATAACGTTGCCCTTGTTTTTGCTTCCAAGCCCAATAATTCCTGCACCTCCTCCGAAAAATCCGATAAGTACGTCATAAATAGTGGGGGATGTACGGGCAAGCAGTTCGCTATGCCCTTCATTCACGGGTGAGANAAGGAAATATATAGTTGAGGCAAGTACGCTGAATCCTGCCGCNATAATAAGGTTACGCAAGCATCTTCTTATGAGCGCATAGTCATGCACTCCGACTCCAAGCCCGAGCCCTATTATAGGTCCCATAAGCGGTGAAATGAGCATTGCACCGATAATCACTGCAGTGGAGTTTGTGTTCAATCCAAGCGATGCAATAAGAATTGCTACAATGAGGATGAGGATATTTGTGCCTCGGAATGAAACTCCGTCACGAATTCCTTTCTCCGCCTCCTCCTGAGGTATAAGGTCAGGAGTCAGAGTGAAGTAACTGATGAAAAAATTTGAAAGTCTGGATGTGAAATTGGAGTTCATATCTGGCGGGAGTTATGTTTTGACACAGGGATAAGCTGCTTAATGGTGAGATGTTCACGGCGCAACACGAACACAATGAACAGTATCAGGAGGAGTGTGCGGAAAGGAATGTTAATCCATTGCCAAGTGGTTGTTGCCGCAACCGCAATACCGTAAAAGGCGAGCGCGGTGAAGAAATATATGAGGATAGACTTTATATCGTAGCCAATCGGGTGCTTGGCTTTGCCAATAAAGTAGGATAGCACCATCATTGTGCCATAGCAGGCAAGCGCCGCCCATGCGCACCCCATATATCCGATTCGAGGAACGAGCAGCACGTTCAGCAGCAGAGTAACAACAAAACCGATGAGGGAGAACCATGTACCCCAAATGGTTTTGTCGGTGAGCTTGTACCATAGCGAGAGGTTGAAGAATACCCCGAAGAAAAATTCAGCAAGCATCAGCACCGGCACCACTTTCAGACCGCTGAAATAGGCGGGTGAGATAAAATAGCGGATAAAATCGAGGTAGTACATTACTCCGAGGAAAATCACCATTGCGAAAATCACGAAATACTTCATGGCATCACAGAATGAACGGTTGCAATCCGCTCCGGCATTTTTATTCTGTGAGAAAATGAAAGGTTCGTAGGCAAACCGAAATGCCTGAATGAACATGACCATAACAATGGCTATCTTATAGTTGGCACCATATATGCCGAGCTGTGCCATTGCATCTGCCTTGTCCGGCAGAATCCACGGCAGAAGAATCTGCCCAAGTGTCTGGTTCATCACTCCGGCAATACCGAGAATGAGCAGCGGGAAAGAGTACGCAAGCATTTCACGCCACAAGGCGCCGTTCCATTTCCATTTGAAGTGGGTGAAGTCNGGNATAAGCAGNAGAAATACCACAATGGANCTNATGAAATTTGCGAGGAAAATGTAGCCAATTCCAAATGCGGGGTCATAGAACCACTCGATGATACCGGGCGCCTGCTCCCAAAGCCAGGGACAAAGAAGGATAAAGAAGAGGTTGAACCCGATATTAAGCGCAATGCCTATCAGCTTAAGAGCAGCGAAACGGTAAGGACGCCTTTTATACCGGAGGTATGAGAACGGCAGGCATGTGAAGGCATCCACAGCAACGGTGACAGCCATAAGTAGGGTGTACTCCGGATGGTCAGCACATTCCATTGCGTAGCTTACCGGAGTGAGGAATAGTATGACAAGCACCAGAAAAATAGTGGAAGACACGGCAATGGAGGTCATTGCCGTGGAATAGACTTNCATCGGGTCATNGTAGCGCTCATGGTTGGCAAACCTGAAGAATCCGGTTTCCATGCCGTAAGTGAGTATAATCAGTGCTACTGCCACAATGGTGTAAACGTATGTCACCACTCCGTACTCGGAGGATATGAACATATTTGTGTACAGCGGCACAAGCAGCCAGTTCAGAAATCTGCCGATGATGCTGCTGAGCCCATAAACGGCTGTGTCCTTTGCGAGGCTTTTGACAGATGCCATGCGTATTTATCTGGTTTCTTTAGTCAATACGTTTGTCAGAAGAGTGAGGGTGAGGATGAACGGGTGTGCCCGAGGTGGATGTACGCCATTTCGGTGACTTCGCGCCCTCGCGGTGTGCGTTTGATGAACCCTTCCTTTATTAGGAACGGCTCATAGACCTCCTCTATAGTGCCCGGGTCTTCTCCGAGTGCCGTGGCGATAGTGCCGAGTCCCACTGGTCCTCCTTTGAACTTGGTGATTATGGTGGTGAGAATCTTGTTGTCTATTTCATCAAGCCCATATTTGTCAATATTCAGGGCTTCCAGAGCATAGCGTGCAATAGGAGGATCAATAGTACCGGTGCCTTTCACCTGGGCGAAGTCACGCACACGGCGCAGGAGGGCGTTTGCAATTCGGGGAGTACCTCGGCTACGGAGCGCGATTTCGTGCGCCGCCTCCGGAGTGCATGTGACATTCAGCAGTGAAGCGGAGCGGAGTATTATTTTCTCCAGCACCTCATGGTCGTAATACTCAAGATGGCAGTTGATGCCGAAACGCGCCCTGAGCGGAGAGGTTAGGAGCCCGCTTCGAGTAGTTGCGCCGATGAGGGTAAAGGGTGCGAGTGTGAGTTGCACCGACCTTGCCCCTGGACCTTTGTCAATCATTATATCAATGCGGTAGTCCTCCATTGCAGAGTACAGGTATTCTTCCACAACAGGACTGAGGCGGTGAATCTCGTCAATGAAAAGGACATCGTTCTCTTCCAGCGACGTGAGTATTCCGGCAAGATCGCCGGGCTTGTCAAGCACCGGACCAGATGTGACTTTGAATCCTACCCCGAGTTCGTTGGCTATAATGCCGCTCAGCGTTGTTTTGCCGAGTCCGGGCGGTCCGTGTAGTAGCAGATGGTCAAGCGCCTCACCTCTTAGGCGTGCAGCCGCAACGAATACCTTAAGGTTTTCCACAATCTTGTCCTGCCCGCTGAAAGAATCGAACTCCGATGGGCGGAGCGCTTTTTCAATGTCTTTATCGCGGTCTGATGCGGAATTTCGTGCAGCTCTTATGTCGAAATCGTCTTCAGTCATTTATTTTGATGCGTAGAGCACCGGGTTTGTGTCCGGATCGTTGTACATTTTCATCTGGCGGTAAACTTTCATGTACTTCCTGCCAGTCTGAATGTCATCGAGGAGCTGTGAAATAGCAGTTGTGAGGTCTTCGCGCTGCTCAAGAAGGATGCGTAGCTTGTTCCGGCATTTTTCAATGTGCTGGGGTGATGCGTCCTGTCGCTGCACTTCAGCATCCATGTGATATATTTTGAGCGCAAGAATGGAAAGGCGGTCAAGTGCCCATGCTGGGCTTTCGGTGTTAATGGTCGCATCAGGCAGTGGTTTCACATCCTTGTATAGTTCACGGAAGTATGTGTCGAGTTCCTCTACCATGTCTGTCCTGTTCTGGTTTGATTTATCGATTCTCCTTTTAAGCGCAAGCGCTTCTACGGGGTCAATTTCCGGGTCACGGATAATGTCTTCAAGGTGCCACTGTACTGCATCAATCCAGTGCTTGGCAAAGAGGGTGTGCTCAACAGTTCCTTCCTCGAAAGGATTTACCGGTTCGAAATCAACATTGTCAGTCTGGTGATACAATTGTGCGGTATTCCAGAAAATACGATTACATTTTTCAGCGAAGTCCATAATTGACAGTCTTTGAATGGTTGTTTTGTACAAAAATAGTGACAATATCCGAATTAAGCGAATTTTTAGTGTGACATTGATGTGAAATCACACTATCAAGAGAGTCAGGGGAGGAGGCGGAAGGTAGTGCGGTGCAGGGGAGAGGGTCCGTGTGCGGCAATAGCTGCGCGGTGCGCAGCTGTGGGATACCCTTTGTTTATTTCCCATGCGTACTGAGGATATTGCGCGGCAAGGGAGGTCATTGCTTCATCACGATGTGTCTTTGCCAGGATTGAAGCAGCGGCAATGTTTGCAAACTTTGAGTCCCCTTTTACGATTGTTGTATGCGGGATGTCACGGTACTGGGTAAAACGGTTTCCGTCGACAATGATGTGCTCCGGTCTGACAGTAAGTGAATCGAGAGCACGATGCATGGCAAGAATTGACGCACGGAGAATGTTTATCTCGTCTATTTCAGCAGCTGTGACAATTCCAACTCCCCACGCTATAGCGTTTTGCTCAATAATCGGGCGAAGTATGTCCCTTTGTTTTTCTGTGAGCTTTTTTGAGTCGTTGAGGAGGGGATGTGAGAATCCGGGGGGAAGTATGACTGCGGCGGCATATACAGGTCCAGCAAGGCATCCTCTTCCTGCCTCATCGCATCCGGCTTCAATTATTCCGGGCGTATAACAAACGGGCAGTGATGCAGGAACTGGTTTCATGGGGCAACGGATTATTCAATGAACCCGTAGCCGAATCCCTGACGGTTTACAATATTTTTACCGTACTCGCCAAGTTTTTTCCTGAGTCGTGAGATGTTTGTGTCAACAGCCCTTTCGGATGCCCCTTCCTCTTCCCACGCCTCATGGATTATCTCAGCCCTGTCAAAGAACTGGTTCCTGTGGCGGAGGAACATGGCGAGGATAAGATACTCGGTACGGGTGAGCGAAATCTTTTTGTCTGCAAGTGACACAACTGACGTAGAGAAATCAATTGCAAGGTCCTTATAGCGCATGACATTGCTCATTCTTCTTGCAGTAGCCATTCGTCTTCTTAGGACAGAGCGGATTCTTGCAACGAGTTCCCTTGCGGAGAATGGTTTGGTAATATAGTCGTCGGCTCCGGCATCAAGGGCATCAACAATGCGGTCTTCCCCGTCGTCAGCTGAAATAACAATAAGGGGAACATTTCGGGTTTCGCTTCTATCCCTGAGTTCTCTCGCGAAGCGGATACCATTAAATTCGTCCTCCATGAGGTCGAAAAGAATCAGATGGTATGCACCGAGTGAAAGTGCGAGGGCTTCCTGCGCTGAATGTGCAATATCAACAACATATCCCTCATTTTCAAACTTATATTGCAGAAGTTCACATATCATTCCATCGGCATCTACAAGAAGAAGCCGTGCACCAAGCGGAGTTATATTTTTTTTCTCTTCCGGCATAACGAATGAATAATAGATAGCACGATGCAATAATGTGTAAGGTTTTCAAATGCAAATTTAACACTTTAAACCTAAGAAAAATATTGCAAAATACGATTGTATCCGAATTGTCACAAAAAATTAAC
>WFLX010383406.1_pt1 | contig 12314 bp, 8 predicted proteins | sample 4967041 | NCBI WGS metagenome assembly WFLX01 (sample SAMN12857096, study PRJNA449069) | gut metagenome | isolation source: stool from male and female vole | host: Microtus ochrogaster | place: USA:Florida | collected 2017 | reverse complement strand
TTGTTGGCATAAAGCGCCAATGATTTCAAAGGATGAACTCTGGATGCGTTCCCCTTGACTTTCTATTCAATTAAGTGATTGATGCTTTCTTCCGACTCCGGATCATAATATTCTATATTTGATAGCCTCCTGAGGTTCACTTTATTTATATTTGTCACATTCAATGTGTATATTCCTAATTCTTCGTCAAAGAAATATTTGGAATTCGTAACCAAACTTACGATTGGCATGTGGGAATCATCAAATATATAAGATTGCGTAGAAGAGCGGGGAGTCAAATATCCCTCGGAAATCACCAACGCACGAACAACCGTACTAGTATCAATATGAATGGTAGATTCATATCTGGTGCTTTCTGAAGTTGGTTCCGTACCGTCAAGGGTATATACAATATAGGAATCCTCCGGTGTCTTCTTAGGTAAGGATAATTCAAGATCAAGCGGTTCGGACATAATCCCACCGGCAATAGAAAAAACCGGTGATCGGGCAACTTCCGGATATATCANCCCACAATNNNCAGCTCNCGGAGTTGGAATCGACAAATATCCAAANTCATCATCCCCATCAATTTTGCGACCATAAGCAATATTGGGGGAAGGTTGTTTTTTCCAATTTTCAATTTTATCTACAACTTCGTTGTTTTTCCATAGGTAAATGNTGCCTCCTNTTNCACTATCCAATCGGAAGTTCGCGTGCAGACCATCTCCAANTTNATCACAATATAAAAGCACATNTCCTTTTNGTTGAANACTAAGCTCCGGCAAATACCATAGATTATCTTCAATCAATTCATCGCTTATTGCATAGTTTGCCAGATTTATTTCTTCTTCACCGGGATTGTACAGTTCAACCCAGGAATCGGGAAACTCATTCAAATCATCCATCAAGCAATCAATGTTAGACTGCATGATTTCATTTATCATCAGATTCGTCTCCGGTAATTCCACATCATCCTGAGCATACAAACAGCAATAACTAATCAGCGTTGCTGAGACAATCCACAATTTTTTAAATTGTAACTTCATGAAAATATATGTAATTCTTATTTCGCCTTAAGATTTATATTCGCAAAATTAACAAATAATGATTACTACACCAAACTCTAACTTTTAATTATAGGCTCCTTTCCACGGCATTAACACTTTTTGGGAAATAATGATTATATAAGATGAAAACATGACAATTTTGGATATTTTTGGTATTTTATTTAATTTTGCTAAAATTATGATTTTTAATCTTATTGAACATGGTCAATCCTCGAGTAATTGCATTTTATCTTCCTCAATTCCATCCATGCAAGGAAAATGATGAATGGTGGGGTAAAGGTTTTACGGAATGGACAAATGTCGGTAAAGCAAAACCCTTGTTTAAAGGTCATGACCAACCCCGCGTTCCCACCGAATTAGGTTATTACGACCTGAGAATGCCGGAGGTTCGCGAAGCGCAGGCTGAGATGGCTCGCGAGGCTGGAGTGGAAGGTTTTATGTATTGGCATTATTGGTTTGGCAACGGCAAAACTCTCCTGGCGAATATTTTTAAAGAGGTTTTGGAATCCGGGAAACCTGATTTCCCATTCTGCCTTGGATGGGCAAATCATTCCTGGTATGCTAAATTATGGAATGGGGCTGAAACTACTTCAAAGCACCTGTTGATGGAGCAAACCTATCCGGGGAAAGAGGACGCACGGATGTATTTCGACACTTTGCTTCCTGCCTTCAAGGATAACCGATACATTAAAGTAGACGGAAAACCATTATTTTATATCTTCGCGCCTCAGGATTTGCCCGACCAATATATGAAATGGTTTCGNGAATGGNNTGTGNAAGCCGNCTTTCNCGNTATTTACTTTGTAGCAAATATAGTCAAAATATTTGAGAATAAAGATATTTATATTGAACGTGGATTTGATGCAGTTACCTATCAACGTCAAATAAGCGGAGTTGACAAAAAAGGAAAACTTTCTTCAAATATTTTCAAAAGAGCAATTAATAAAGGGAAAAAAGTTCTCAAAGGCACGCTATTACACCGTCCTCCTTTTATGGAGGATTATCGTAAGGTTGCCGAGTCATTCACAACTGAAGCAGAATATGCTGAAGATACAATCCCTACCGTGATGCCACAATGGGATCATACACCCCGCTCGGGTTGGACCGGAACTTTATTATCAAATGCCAAACCGGAGTATTTCAAAGAAGCTATGATAAAAGCTATTAAAGCAGTAGAGAATAAACCGGAGCAAAAGCAAATAATTTTCCTTAAATCATGGAATGAATGGGGTGAAGGGAATTATATGGAGCCTGACCTCACAAATGGACGCGGCTTTCTGGACGCCCTGAAGGATGCAATTAAGACTTGCAAGACTTCATGACCCAATCGTTGAATGATTTTTTAAAATCTTCAATCTCCTTCCTGTTTTCGTATTTTGCATAATCCTTTTCATGGAAATATTTAGTATTCCCATGTGAATTAATAATGGATTTTAAGGTCTTGGAATAAGTTTCCTCATCCTTCCCTGCAATTACTCCAAAACTTGGAAATTCTGTAAGGGTTATTCTGAAATACTCTACATCAGATGCAATAATCGGTTTCTGAAAATAAAATGCCATTTCTAAAATGCCACTTTGAGAGGTTTTTCTATAAGGAAGACACAGATAATCTGCCTTCTGATACAGATATCTCAGTTCATCATCAGAAATGTGACGTTTGAAAATATGTGATGACCGATCTTCTTTGAGTTGAATTNNNTTNACNGATCCATCAANATCTTTGCCTGCTATTATCAAATTTGCTTTTGAAGCGGTTTCATCATCCAGTTTGTTGAATGCATCCATAAGGATATCTACACCCTTGCTCTCGTTGAGATTTCCGAAAAATAATAAATTTACTTTATCCTTTTCGGGTGCATTCAAAATATCCGAAGATATGTTTTTCTCATCGAAGTCTTTGGAAAATAAATATTTAAAGTGTGGAACACTTAACCTCGTCTTCTTGTAGCCGAACTCTTTTAAGAAATTATCGGTTCTCGTTGAGTGTGAAATTACTGAACTTATCTTTTTCAAATACAGATTCTTGAACTTTTCTTTTAATTTATTATTTGTGTCAAGATTCTGAGCGATTACTTCATGAATATCTATAACATGATTCTTTGCTTTTACAATCTCGTGCAAGAATAAAAGGTCAATATGATTACCATAAGTAAGAAAAACGAAAACATCTTCCGGATGTTGAGAGATAAATTTTCTTAATTTTCTTAAATTACTAAATAAAGATATCCCCTTTTTGAATTTAGAGCCTTTGTATTGATTTTTGAAAAAACCATTTTCTATATTTTCGGGTGAGTAATTTGAAAGAATTTCAACATTCAAAGTTCCTGATTCTTTCAAGACTTTCTGCATTGCCTCAAGGTAATAGTGCATTCCGCAATGGATACCTAAATAATCGACTAAATATATATTTTTACTCATGATGAACTCTCTAATTATCGGATTTGAAAAAAAATATAGTAATCTATCTTTCTAATTCAAAACATTTTCAAAATTAATAAATTTTCCAATAATGACTGTGTTTTATGTGCTGAAATGTGTAAATTTCGATTAAATTTCTTTTGAAGTATCCCGTCATAATATGGTTATTTATGTTTGTGTATGAGTCTAATATTTTGTAAATTTGTAAATCTAAATTCAATAATTTAGAATTGAAATATGGAACAAAAAAATAATCAGATAGATAAGCAACGTGTTATTAAAGTGCATTCTCTTAAAAGGTATTGGAGAATGATTCTATCAAAATTAGCCGCGGGGCTTCCCTTGACCAAAGCTCAAAGAGCAAGATTATATAGAATGGCAGGAGTTTCAATAGCCCCCGGTTATGTTAGAGTAGGGAAAGTCTCATTTGACAGTATTCACCCCGAAGATATTTTTATTGGAGAGAAAAGTGTAATTGCAGATGGCTGTATATTGGTTACACACTTTATGGATGTAAAAAATATTATGGANATAAGAAAAANCAATGAGCCGTTTGCGTATTACAGAGNACAAATAAAAATTGGCAAGGGCATCTNTATGGGGTCTAATTGCGTGNTGANNAAACCCGTCACTATCGGTCANNGTGCAATCATATCAGCAGGCTCCATTATAAATAAAGATATTCCNCCCTTTGAAGTATGGGGTGGTGTGCCNGCNAAATTTATCTGCAAAANATATAAAGATGANGAGCAANTNCAACAATTATTAAAAGATTTGGATTAATAGATTTCAGATTATAAAATTCCTGTTAAAATTTTAACAGGAATTTTATTTTTTGATATATTTGTAAAATAATATATTCTTAAAACTTAAACATGAATTTTAAATCAATATTCACAATATCTTTAATATCCTCCTTGTGTCTTGTCTTAGGAAGTTGCAACAGTTCCAATTTACACTCAGAGCATGAAGCACATAATCACGAGATAGAAGAGGGGCATGACCACGAAAATGAAGGACATGACCACTACCACGGTTCGGAGGCAAACGAGGAACACGGAGATGATATTCTTTTCCCTGTTGAAAAGGCAAAGGCAGCCGGAGTAAAAACGACAAAAGTGGCGGCAGGGAGTTTTTCAGAGATAATTCCCACAAGCGGACAAATTCTTCCTTCGACGGCAGAGATATCAAATGTTGTGGCTACCCGCACCGGTATCGTTAAGTTATTACGTCCGTGGAGCATAGGGATGAATGTTGGAGCAGGGGTAAGTTTGCTCTCCATNTCTACTTCAAAATTACCGGATGCTGACCCTGACGCTAAAGCAAGNATTGACTATAATAAAGCAAAGAGCAGTTTTGAAAGAGCCGAAAAATTATATNACGAGAAACTGATNTCTGCATCCGAGTATCAACAAGCTAAAAACGANTTTGAAAACTCCGCTGCATTAATAAAAAATAATAGCAGNGAGAGCTCATCGGGAGTTGTCGTANCCTCNCCTATCAACGGTTACATTTCAGATTGCTTTGTGCAAAATGGAGAATATGTTGAAGTTGGTACCCCCCTTATGACTATTTCAAATAATCGCAAATTACGTTTGCAAGCTGATCTACCACAAAGATATTATCATAAAATTGGTTCGATCCGCTCGGCTAATTTCAAACTTCCCCAAACAGAAACACCCATATCTATTAAAGATTTAAATGGCAAATTAATATCCTACGGCAAAAGCACTGATAATTCCGGTGGTTTTATTCCCATTGTTTTTGAATTTGACAATTCGTCAGGCATTCCATCGGGGATATTCACGGAAGTCTATCTGCTCGGCTCTCCTGTTGAGGGTGTTATCTCAGTTCCCAAAGCAGCTTTAATTGAAGAGCAAGGTGTATATTCGGTATTCGTGCAGGAAGATGAAAATTGTTATAACAAACGGAATGTTAAAATTGGGAAGTCAGATGGTCTGAATGTTGAGATTGTAGATGGTCTGAAAGTCGGGGAAACTATCGTTACGCAGGGAGCAATGCATATTAAATTAGCTTCTGCCAAGAATGTTATTCCCGGACATACTCATAATCATTGAAAAATTAAGGCGAGATGTTAGACAAGATTATAAAGTTTTCACTGAATTATCGTCTTTTAATTATTGGTCTTTCAATTCTGATAATAGGTTTAGGTCTATATACCACCCATAAAACAGAGGTTGATGTTTTTCCAGATCTCAACGCTCCCACTGTTGCTATAATGACGGAAGCAAATGGTATGGCTGCGGAGGAAGTGGAAAGGCTCGTGACATTTCCTATTGAAACTTCAATGAATGGAGCTTCGGGAGTCAGAAGAGTCCGGTCAAGTTCATCACAGGGATTTTCCGTAGTATGGGTAGAGTTTGATTGGGATACAGATGTCTATATTGCGCGTCAGATAGTTTCGGAACGCTTGGCTACTGTTGCCGAATCTCTACCTCCAAATGTCAGCACACCGGTGATGGGACCTCAATCCTCAATATTGGGAGAGGTTCTGATTATTGGTTTGACATCCGATGAAACTTCCTCAATGGANTTGCGCANANTTGCCGAATGGACACTGCGACCAAGGCTTCTGTCGGNTGAAGGTGTTTCACAAGTGTCAGTTATCGGAGGGGATATAAAAGAATATCAAATACTTTTAAATCCGGCTGCAATGCGCCATTATAACATTACTATCAATGATGTTCTGGAAGCAACAGAAAACTTTAACCGAAATGTCAGCGGAGGAGTAATAAATGAGTTTGGCAATGAATATTTGATTCGCGGCATTGCTCAGGGCGATATTATTGAACGTCTAAACACGGCAATGGTGAAGATGGTGGATAATTATCCCGTAACATTGGCGGATATTGCGGAGATTACAATAGGAGGAGAAACCCCGAAATTCGGAACAGCCTCCGTAAAAGGTAAAGATGCGGTTTTGATTACTGTTACCAAGCAGCCAAAAGTCGGAACGGTTGAATTGACCGAAAAACTGGAAAATGTCGTGGAAGAGGTCAGAAAAACACTTCCTGCTGATATCAGCATATCAACCGATATCTTCCGCCAATCAGATTTTATTGACAGTTCCATTAATAATGTCAAGACCTCTTTGATTGAAGGTGGATTATTTGTGGTTATTATCTTATTCCTCTTTTTAGGGAATGTTCGCACTACGATAATATCATTAATAACCATACCGGTGTCATTGTTGGTATGTTTGATTGTCTTGAAATATTTAGGTCAGACAATAAATACAATGAGTTTGGGCGGCATGGCTATAGCTATCGGCTCGCTCGTGGATGATGCGGTAGTGGATGTAGAAAATGTCTGGAAAAGATTGCGTGAAAATAGGGCATTACCCGCTGATATCCGGAAAAAACCTATAGAGGTGATTTATCAGGCATCTCGCGAAGTCCGACTTCCTATTTTAAATTCGACATTAATAATAATAGTCAGTTTCATACCTCTATTTTTTTTGACGGGAATGGAGGGTAGAATGTTGGTGCCGCTCGGAATCTCTTTTATTACAGCTCTTTTTGCTTCCACAATTGTAGCATTGACCTTAACACCGGTATTGTGTTCTTATCTCCTTACGCATAAGAAAGTTGAAAACATCGTAGAAAAAGAATCACCACTCACGCGGAAGATAAAGAAATATTACTCTATTGGTCTTACATACGCATTCAAGCATCAAAAGGTGGTGATTATTTCCGCTGCCGGCTTATTACTGCTCTCCATTGGTCTATTTTTCACCTTAGGAAACACTTTCCTTCCCCCATTCAACGAGGGTTCATTCACTATAAATGTCAGTTCTCTACCGGGAATTTCTCTGGATGAATCAAATGCAATAGGTCATCAGGCGGAAGAGATATTGATGTCAATTCCGGAAATTAAAACTGTAGCCAGAAAAACCGGGCGTGCCGAACTTGACGAACACGCCTTGGGAGTTAATGTTTCTGAAATTGAAGCTCCGTTCGAATTAAACGGTCGCTCACATGCCGAATTAGCGAAAGACATTCGTGAGAAATTATCTGTTATAGAAGGGGCGAATATTGAAATCGGACAACCGATAAGCCACCGGATTGACGCAATGCTAAGCGGAACTCAGGCAAGCATCGCCATCAAACTTTTTGGTGAAGATATGAATACGCTATATCTGTATGCCAATAAAATCAAAAGTGCAATTTCCGACATTCCCGGTTTGACCGATCTGAATGTTGAGCAATTAATAGAACGTCCGGAAATTAAAATTGTTGCTCGTCCGCATATATTGGCTAAATTGGGTCTCACCGAACCTGAATTGAATAGTTATATATCTATGATGTTGGCGGGAGAGAAAGTTGGAACGGTTTATGAAAACGACAGGAATTTCAATATTATTCTTAAAAGTCAAAATAACACTCGCAACTCAATTGAATCACTTAAGGATATTGTAATAGTTAACAAGGAGGGCAAGGATATTCTGTTGTCGGATGTGGCGGATATATCATCCTCATCCGGTCCCAATGGTATTAACCGTGAGAATGTAAAACGTAAAATTGTAATTTCTGCCAACACATCCGGAAGGGATGTCGGCTCGATTGTGAGAGATATCCAAAACTCTATCGATGAAAAAATCATCCTGCCGGAAAATTATCATCTGGAGTTCGGCGGGCAGTTTGAGAGTGAGAGGGAAGCATCACGTCTCCTGCTATTTACCTCATTGTTAAGCATAATCGTGATTTACCTTCTTCTATATCTGGAATTTAAGAACGCCAAGGAGAGTGCTATTATTCTTTTAAATCTTCCGTTTGCTCTCATTGGAGGTGTATTAATCCTAAGATTCACTTCAGGAGAAATATCTATTCCCGCAATCATTGGATTTATATCATTATTCGGAATTGCTACCCGAAACGGAATGTTGCTGATTTCTCGATATAATGCTCTTCTATCAGAAGGATTACCATTAATGGAAAGTATAAAGAGAGGGTCTGCCGACAGAATGAATCCTATTTTAATGACAGCTTTGACATCTGCATTGGCTCTTATTCCATTGGCAGCTCGTGGCGACCTTCCAGGAAATGAAATTCAAAGTCCAATGGCAATTGTAATCTTGGGAGGTCTTGTGTCTTCCCTGCTCATGAATGCCTTTATAATTCCGATTGTGTATCATTGGATGAAACAAAAATCGATAAAAGATTAATATATGAAGTTAAAAGTTAAGAATATATTTTTATTAACATTTGTTTTAGCGTGTTTTAACGACAGTTCAAATTCCTTTGCAAGAAGCATAGAAGATGTTTTGACAGAATTAGCATCCAACAACCTATTGCTGAAAAGTTCTCAGTATGCTGCCAAAGCTAAGGTTTTGGAACTGCAATCGGGAAATACCCTCCCTGCAACTTCAATAGAATATTCCCCTTTTTTTAGATCAGGTCAAACCGGTCTTGCAAGTTCCGAATTAATCATAAAACAAGATTTTGAATTTCCAACTCTTTATCATTCTCGCACCAAAGCTATTGAAGCTGAAAAAGAGGTTTTGAACAGCTCACTTGAGTCCCAAAAATCACGTCTCCTTAATGATGCCAAGATCAAATGTCTTGAATTGGTTTATGTCCGTACGGTCGGAGATATTTTAAATAGGCAACTCCGAGCAGGCGACTCCCTATTGGCAGCTTATCAAAAGAAATTTGATATGCGGGAGGCAACCCAATTGGAAATTAATAAAATCAAATTGGAAAATGCTGAATTGGAACGAGAATTGGCAGAAAACGATTTGAAGGAAAAAGATATTATTAATATCCTTATCGCCATGAACGGAGGTATGGATATTAATCTGACAGATCTCTCTTACGATAATCTTTCAGAAGATTATATTTTGCCTGTGAATGTAGATAGTTTGCTGGCAAACAATCTGGAAGTCAAAAGCGCGGAATCGGAAGTAAATTCAGCACGCATCGGAGTATCCTTGGAAAAACAGAGTTGGCTCCCTTCAATTTCTTTGGGGTATCGACGAAACACAGAATTGAACGAAGCATCAAACGGAGTTTTAATAGGATTGGAACTCCCATTATTTTCAGTTTCACAAAAGAGGAAATCTGCTAACGCGAGATTAGCCGCATCCCTTGCTAATCTTGATAATATCCGGGTTGAAGAAAAGACCCGCCTAAATTCGGAATTTATTAAATTACAATCCTTAAAGAGAACAATTGCAACTTATAATTCTTCTCTGATTGAAGAAACCATCAATCTATATAAAAGAAGTTTGGATTTAGGTCAAATATCTATTATAGATTATTATAATGAATCTTCAATTCTATATCAACACCTTCAGAATAAAGCCCGATTGGAAAACGATTTTCAAACTACTCTCGCTTCATTCCTCCGAGGGCAATAATGGCGGGAGCGAGGATGATCCTTCTTCATTAGCTTTCAATCCCCTATCCTCCTTAGATTTCAATTGAAGTCCGCATCCTATCGTATAACCCAACCGCCAAGAAAACCAATGAGGATATTCACAATCCATAAATGCCAAGAATATGAGAATAAAAAATCCTATATGATAACGTTTTCGAGTATTGGGTTGAGCCAAATTCCAATAAAAGAAGAATATAAATATCGCCGGAACCAAACCGAACTGAATGAAGAATTTTTTGTAACCGGCACCTTCCACTTTCTTTTTATCCGCACTCGGAACTCCGAAAAAAACATCTCCGTTAGAAACAGCTAAATCATATAAAATATCTGTGCGGGAATTTGTTCTGTTATTTCCCTCGATACCCCTGTGTTTATCCGTTTCCAGACGGCTGAATATTTTTTCATTTACTATATTATCTCCTCCACCCCAAGACTGAAGACCTATTATTACAATCATTCCTATTATGGAAGTCGCAATAATTGTTCTGGTATCTTTAATTTTTAATAAAACCCAACCGATAACAATTAAAAGATAGCCTGCAAGAGATAAGGAAACCAAGATTCCTGATAAGATTACCCACATATACCATCTTTTGTGGAATTCAAAATTATTGGCGGCTAAAATCATAATAGACACCAAAGCCAAGTGCCCCGGCTCTATAAAAAATGCCTGGAATCTAATGAACTCTCCCGGATCTAAGGCGGGTTTAAGATAAAATATGTAATTCTGCATCACTCTGTATGTCTCCAATCCGGGTTCAAAACCTACCGGAGGCAGGAAAGGTCGGATTTTCACGAACATCAAGGCAAAATATAATATTAATCCCAATCCGACGAATATTGCAAACCAGACAGATACAAATTTAAGCAATTTCTTTTTTTGATCTTCCGGGAGAATAAAGAGATAAATGGCGGGTAAAAACCTTAAAGCGCTGAATACTCCAAATATCATACCACGAGATATCGCAAAACTGATAAATATCGTAAACAGAAAAATAAACAAATTGATTAAGCGGGAATTGACATGAATCTTATAACCCATGACTACTAAGCATCCTAACATAATCACATTTACCACACCTACCATTGGAGTAGTAGGAAGCTTGAAATTAAGCCATGCGTAAGAAGATAAAATAAGATATATCAAACATGTGATTTTGAAAATTATGAATGCAATATTTCGCAACATTTTATTGAGTTTAAAAATNGTTTCTANCTTCTTAATTTTTTNATCNCTTCCAAACAGGTCTCGACTATAGACTTTTGATTTGACATCTTCTAATGCACTGTCNAATCTATTTGCCACTATAGNTTGAGATTCTGCTTTAAATTTCTCCAAATCATTGACAACACGACTCCCGAAGAAAGTAGCACCATCTTCAAGTGTAGGTTCATATATTATGACCTTCGCCCCTTTCGCCTTAATCCTCTTCATCACCCCTTGAATACTCGAATGGCGGAAGTTATCACTGTTACTTTTCATAGTAAGCCGATAAACTCCGATTACACATTCCTCCTCTTTATTATAGTCAAATGATGAATTTGAAGCGTATCCGTAATACCCCGCTTTTCTTAATATCCTGTCTGCAATAAAATCCTTCCTTGTCCGATTGCTCTCAACAATAGCTGACATCATATTTTGAGGCACATCGGCGTAATTTGCAAGCAACTGCTTAGTGTCTTTCGGCAGACAATATCCGCCATATCCGAATGAAGGATTATTATAATGCTCCCCTATTCTCGGATCAAGACCGATCCCCTTTATAATGGCTTTTGAGTCCAATCCCTTTATTTCCGCGTAAGTATCCAATTCATTAAAGTAACTCACTCTCAATGCCAAATAAGTATTGGCAAAAAGTTTCACTGCCTCCGCCTCTTTCATACCCATGTAAAGCACCGGTATATCCTTTTTCTCTGCTCCTTCAATCAAAAGTCCGGCAAAAATTTCTGCCTGATGTTGCAAATACGGAATGTCAGCCAATTCGGATATCGCTTGGTTTTCCGCATCAAATTCTTCTGAAGGCAATAATTTAGGAATTCCCACAATTATTCTGCTCGGATAAAGATTATCATATAAAGCCTTACTTTCACGCAAGAATTCTGGAGAAAAGATAAGATTCAATTTCTTTACTCCCAATTTTTGATATTTCAAATATAAAGATCTGCAATAACCAACCGGGATAGTGGATTTAATAACCATAGTGGCTTTCGGATTCACTTCCAGAACCATATTTATGACCTCCTCAACTTTTGAAGTATCAAAGTAATTTCTTTCAGGGTCATAATTGGTAGGAGTGGCGATAATCACGAAATCAGCATTTTTATACGCAATTTTACCATCCAGGGTAGCGAGCAATCTCAATTTCTTTTCCAATAAATTTATTTCTACATAATCCTATTGCTTGAATGACTCTCTATTATTTACTTTTTCAACTTTTTCCTGCACTACAT
>WFLX010010709.1_pt1 | contig 12320 bp, 7 predicted proteins | sample 4967041 | NCBI WGS metagenome assembly WFLX01 (sample SAMN12857096, study PRJNA449069) | gut metagenome | isolation source: stool from male and female vole | host: Microtus ochrogaster | place: USA:Florida | collected 2017 | reverse complement strand
GGATATTGAATGTAGACGGCTCCCCATGACGGTACGCTGCCATGATTTTTTACCGTAAGGCTGCTTCCGGAAGGATTCAGTTTCGAAATATCACTGCGGAAGCTTCCGAGCAGCTTGTCATCGGGAGTAACATTTATCTTGCGGCGACCTATTTTGAGTTCCGGCATTTCTGCTTCTCCGTTCCAGTTGCTTCCTGAACTGAGGATNGAGTAAATCGCTTCGGTAGTTGCGATTGAGCTGCCCCAGTCCTTAGCTTCCTTCTGNAGGATGAGCCACTGGCGGATAAGATCTATATCCGNNGANTTCGGATCGACGGTGTTGAAAGCCTGAAGAATGATCGAGGTAGCGGAGATCTTGCCNTGTGACCATACGGTAAGATCATCAAGAGAGGGCCACCACATTCCCTTTTCCGGNGTCACGGTTGCAAATTCTTTCAGNGAGCTTAAGATAANGCCCGGAGTGACCTTGTCACCATGTCGGTCAAGAACGATGGCTGCGACAGCCTTCATGGGCAGNTGGAGCTTTTTCCAGTCGTTGCGCAGCATGTTTANGGTATTTGTNGCAAGGCGCTGAGCTGCCTGAGGCACGGCTATGTCACTGTAAAGATCCCGGACAAGGAGATAATCGACGTCGGTAGCCTTTGCATCACGCTCGATCCTCTCGGCGGCTTTGCGATCAAGCCAGGTCACGGCGCGTGAGGCCATCGTGCGCAATTCTTTGTTATCGGGCAGGTAGCCCATGCGGTCAAGCTGTCCGAGCATGGCAAGTATATTTATGGTAGTCCATCTCGANGGCTCCTTTATACANGGTGCCCACGCCCATCCGCCGCCGGTACATTCCATCGACGTGAGGCTGACTGTAGCTTTCGAGTATGTGTCNCTTATCATCGCNCTGTCAAACAGCAGTGCAAGGCGTGACATCCGTTCTGTCTGGCTAAGTGCATCGCTTACCCANGGNGTCGAGGAGAGCAACATGGTCTTCAGGTCGGGANTACGTTNGAGCATTGAGGTAAGCACCGAGTCGGTCTGNGATGTGGCAGTCCAATGGCGCAANGCCTCGGCAATTGCAGGATTATCGCGCAGGATNCCCTCTGCAACAGCTGCCGAGAATATCGATGACGATGCTGACAGCGCATCTTTAAGCTTGCTTTCGCGCAGCCCCGGCAATGCAGTGGCTACATACCATACGGGGTTATTGCAGTATTGCAGTGTTACCGTCGCGTCCTTTTTTATATCGGGCAGCTTGAGCGAGAAATCTTGTGTTCCGGCATTGATATAGAACGGAAGTGTCTCGATAACACGCTCCGTAGCCGGCATGACGGGGATTATACTCTGTTCGCCATCGGTGTGGCGGCCTGCGCTGCTTCGTATGCGGTAGCCGATCATATCGATACCATCCGGAACGTCAACCGTGGCAGTAACTACGGCGGCCTGTCCTGCAGCGATGGTGTCGGTGTAGGAATGTTTGCTGATTATCCGGAGGTCAACCGGCGAGAATATCTCAACCGTCGTAAGGGCGATNATCGAGGAATCAGTGGCATTCATGACCGATGCCGCGAGCTCGGCACGGTCGCCTGTGTTGAGATAGCGTGGCAGATTAGGCTGTACCATTACCGGTTTGGCGGCGATGACCTCTTTAGATATGGACGCCGGCCACATGGCCNTGGTATATGATGCNCCCNGCAATATCCAGGTTGTATTGGCATCGGGAACGGTAAAGCTGAATTCAAGGTTGCCGTCGGCATCGGTAGTCAGCATAGGCCGGAAGAAGGCGAGAGGCACTTCTCCGTCGCGGTATGTGAAACCGTCGTCAGTAAGAGTCTCGCCACTTACGGTTCCGTTGCCGCTGTCGGCATCAGCGGCTTCCTCTTCCGCAGTTTCAGCGGCGAAATCCGCTTTCATTACTGCCGATTCCGATAACGATGCCGTGGCCATGTCGGCAGCCGCATTGACACTGCGTGCGCCTGCGGCCGACATAAACATTTTCCGTTCCGTAATGCGCATGCCGTTGTAGAGAGGATATCCCCAGGTATTTAACTTCGGAGCCTGTAATACCGCTTCTTTCAGCCACTTGTTGCCAAGGCTGTAATATACATTGGAAGTGCCGTAGCCGCTGACATACAATATGCGGTACCTGATACCGTGATTGTCCGGCCGGAAGATGCTAAGATGATGCGGTACAAGGCTTTCCAGGGCTTTGTTGTACATGTCCAGGATTACAGCTGACTGTACACCNTTGCCTGTACCGTCGGTGATCTTAAATTTCCATGTCTCTTTGTCTCCGGGAATGACTTTATCTCTGAAGCTCTCGATATTGATCTTGATATCGCTGAGAGGATTTTCACGTGTTACCGATAATGCCCTGCACTCCCATTTGTAGTCGCGCATGGCACTCATGAATACAGTGGCTGATTGTATATCCTCAGGCACTTCACATTCAAGTGTATGTATTCCGGCCCCGACATTAATCCATTTCTGCTCGATAATTCGGGTAGGGGAGGACAATGTGTAAAGTATCCATGTGGTATCGCTTACACCATATAGTATTTTTGCCTGTTCTCCCGGCTTGATGGATACGGAACCTTTAGGAATCCACAACGGAGTGTCGGTGACCGGAGGGAGTTTGTTATCAGGACGGTAAAGATTGATATCATTGAACACTGCCTTATATGAAAGGTCGGGATCGGCAGTCTGGCATGTAATGGTGTATGTGCCTGACGGTACGCGGCTTAGATTTATCAATCCTTCGGCCGATATGATGCCCGAGCGTATAATGGTGTCGTTTTGGATCACTTCGTATCGTACAGGCTGTTCAGCTTTGTCTCCATTCATGTCGGTAAGGCTTACCCGAAGCTTTACCGGCTGACTTACATCTATATTATGAGGAATATCGGCATGGATGTTATACGGCTTGCCGGTCGTGAATATTTTGGAAGCNGACTGATTTTCGCCGGNAGTCGAGGTTGAGGTAAGCTGTATTTCGTACATGTTGCCGCNTATNGGCGACGTGGCAAGCANGGCAGCCGGCAACGTGATTGTAAATCTGCCGTCATCACCGGTGGTGACAGCCGTAGAATAGTAGGCACGTTTTTCGCTGCGCCACCAAATGCGTCCTACGCCTGACAGGGTTACATTTACATTGCACCCGGCAAGCGGGAATCCGGAATAGGTTATAGCGCGCCCTTCCACTGTTACTGCCCCTGAGGCAGGAAGGTCTGTTTTTACGGAATTTATCTCAAGCATGTAGGTAGGCAGTTTATAGTCACTTACCATGAAGCTTTTTGAGGTGGCAAGATAAGGTGAAGTGGGGCTGTCGGTCAGTCGTATTGAAAATTCGCCGGTAAGCCCCTCCGTAGGCAGGTTGAACGCGCCCGAACAGCGTCCCCAGTCGTCGGTTATGGTCTCGACGGTATCAATCGGTTGAAAGTTGGCATCGTAAAGCATCACTGTCAGTTTCTTGTTAGGAGCCGGTGCGTTCGGTTGATCTATGGCATAGCTCTGCACTACCGCGCTCCACTGCACCGTATCACCGTGATGATAGATGGCGCGGTCAGTAAATATCTGGGCTGCGTAGNGTACTTTTGNGTCCTGNGCCGAAAGCCGGCATATATTCCNNGTAGTGTATGANCGGTCATTGCCGGAGGTGACATACAGACTGCTGACATCCGACGGCAGGAGCGTCATACCTTCCGGTGACACCTGAAGCGTGCCGGTCTGTTTGTTTTTAAATGTAAGATGTATAGTGGCGTCAGACTTGCGTGGTTCTCCGGTGAGAGGGTTGAATATCAATGCGAAAGTTGAAGTATCGTTGGCCTGTGTGGTGACTGCAAGTTCAGTGGCTCGTACTATGTCATAGTAGCGGGAACGGTCAGTGCGGCCATTGATCACCGGTACCACGATATAAGTGCCCGGAGCGTTTATGACGACAGAATCGACTGTTTTGTTGGAATATGGCACTTTGTCATGGCATATACGTGCTATTTTTGTCACAGGCTTTGGATATGCCGTACTTATTTTGGCAGAACTTTCTGTTTCGGGTATACGGTATACGTGCAGTTCGTAGCGCTGGCAGTTGTTGTTGGTTACAGTGAGTTTTAGCGGCTTACCCGGTACCACATAACGGTTGTAGGCCACCTGCAGGGATGGCTCTTTAAGCAGGTTGACTATATTGCGGAGATTATTGGCGCGGAAATATGAGCCATGAGCCGAGAGGCANCCGGTNGCTGCCGCNTAATANTCAGCGGCATCNGCATTTTCNGGGGAAGTAATGCCTATTGCAAGTAAAGCTTCGGTGCTGTACNGCACACTGCTGAACTGCTNNTANAGATTGTAAAATTGCAGATACCGTTCGTNTTCGGTTTCCTCCGGATTTTCCGAAGATATCCGTTGGCCTACGAATTCCAGCCGATCGATGTCGGTTATAATAAACGGAGCGGCATCACCGGCATGAAATTCCAGCAGGTTACGGTATAAATCGAGTATTAGCCGTGCCTCGGATGACACATATCGGAAATCGAGATGTGTAAAATCGTCGGCATTACAGAACCAGCCATTGGGAAAGCTATCGGATATGTACGATATGCTCTTCGTTAATGCAATGGCTTTGTTGGCGACAAAATCATATAGAGTCGGGTAGAATTCAAGTGTATACCGATCGGCTTTCACTGATACGGGCCATTTGTCCAGAGGTACGGTCTTTAGGGCTGCTGAGGCTGACAACGCCGAGTCGACAAGTGTCATGATGCGGTTGCGGAACTGCTTGCCGCTCCATTCACGGTAGTCATCTGACGGCTCTGCGGTAAGTTCGCGTCGGTCATACTTGTAACGTGAGTCACTGTATATCGAGGCATACAGGTCGGCAAGCAGGATACGGCCCATCGCCTTGGTGGCGGCATCATCGGTGCCGGCAATCACCTTTTCTGCCATGCCTATGACTGCCGAGGTGCTGTCGGTGTCGGTTGAGGTTACGGCGACTGAATAATTGATGAGTGATGCAATCGTTTCATCACCGGTGGCCTTACCGCTGTCAAGTACTGCCAGCGCCGCTGCTTCGACCTGCTTAGGAAATGCGAAGTCAGGCTTGGTGATGGCCCGGGCCAGTGATGAACTCAGCAATGAACTTACCATGATGAGCAGTGTGATAAATCGGTGTACCATAAATAATAAATGTGTTAAAACAACATAGCGGCACGCGGCCTAAATGCCGTGTGCCGCTATTAAGAGGTTGATGAAAATGCCGGTTATTTGGCTTTATTGTTCTGATGCTGTTTGTTCTGATGGTGTTTCATCAGTTCGCGTGTCCACTTCTTTTCAGCGTTTTTCAGCTTATAAAGCTGCTTGGGGGTCAGGATCTGTTTGAACTTCGGCAGATAACTTGCCTCTATNGCAGCCTCTTTGGCCTTGACCTCAAACTGGGCTTCAGCCGCCTTTTCATATTCCAGATCACTTACTTTCTCCTTGCTGTGGTCGATCTTGCGCTCGAGAGCGCGTGTCTCGTCGTTGGCTTTCATGATCTTCTTCTCCATCTCTTCATAGACGGGAAAGAATTTCTGCTGTTGCTGCTCGGTAAGGCGCAGCTCCTTGATCATAAAGCCACGTTTGTATTGCGCCATCGCCTTAAACCATTGTTGGCGAGGTGTCGGCTCTTTTTTATCGGCTGCTGCAGGCATAGCGCTCAGAAGCAGCAGAATCAAGGAGAAAAGGGTAACACGTTTCATAATCTTGAACTGAAAAGGGTACTAATTGGCGGTAAAGCTTGCCAGGGTGACACCGTCGTTNTACATATCCTCAAGAAGATCGTACTGGTCGATATCATCCGAAATGTAGTTGTCGTAGAAGTGTTCGCTCTCAAAAGCNCGTGCCATCACCGGATTATCGAGCATAGAATTGCCTGAATTGTGGCTGATATGATTAAACATCCATAACATCAGCCATATACCGCAGAACATAGCTGCCAGATAAACGTAGGGNCGCACTCGCTGCCACATGCTTACAGGCACTACTTCAGGCTCTTTCTGTCGCGGTAGTTCGGGCAGACGCGACATCATGTCGGAGGCGAAGGACTCAAAGTATCCTTCGGGTACCGTCATACCATCGCGGCGTCCGGCCTTGGTTAATATGTCATGTCGCTCATCCATAGTAATACAGTTTGGTTATTATGTATGACTTTTGTCGTAGGTTTAGGTTTAATCATTGTCGTCAAAATATTTTTCAATCTTTTTGGCGGCAATGTGGTAAGAAGCTTTCAGGGCTCCTACCGAGGTGCCGAGGATCTCAGACATCTGCTCGTAAGGCATTTCGTCAAAGTAGCGCATGTTGAACACAATCCGCTGCTTTTCAGGGAGTGAGGCTATNGCCTTACGCAACTTTACTGACAGCTCGTCGCCATNGATGAACGTGTCCGATTCGATCATATCCACGATGTGCGCTTCCTCATCGTCCATGCTGAGGTTAAGTCTCTTTCGCTCACGGGCCAGAAACGTGATGCTCTCATTGACGGCTATCTTGTACAGCCACGTCGACAGCTTTGCATCGCCGCGGAAGTTTTCAATGGAAGCCCAGGCTTTCATGAACGTGTTCTGGAGCAAGTCATTTGCGTCATCGTGATTCTGCACCATACGGCGTATCTGCCAGTAGAGCGGCTCANNGTAAGTACGTATAACTTCGCCAAACGCCTCGCGGCAGGTCGAGCTGTCACGAAGGCGTTCTATGAGGGCCGGATCATCGGTGGCGAATGGCTTGGTCATAATTAAAAACGATAGTTTATCTGGCCAAATTTAATCATTCCCTCCGATTCCTGCAACTCGTGGCGATGATTATAACTTAATTTACGATTTCTGGGCCTGGGTATTGTCAGTTGACGGAGCGGGCTGTGAGGGCTCGGCTCCCTGTATCTGATTCTTGAAGAATGGCTGTGGAACACCGAATACGTTGGCCGGTGCGTTGGGCTCGAGATAGCCTTCAAGTACTGTGTCACGGCCTGACGGATTCTCAAAGGTGACGAGATCAAATACCGGGAGTATGGTCGAGAGCTCTTCCATGATGGTGTCCTGCATGGCCTCGTATGCGAACCATGCCGAGGTAGCGGTAAAGCAGTAGATCTGGAACGGTACACCACCGCCGGTCTGCTGCAGGGTCGAAACGAAGCAGTCGCTGTCGTGGGCTACAAACGAGGAAGCATCGAGCCACATCTTGACATAGGCACGCAGAAGGCCGAGGTTGGTATCGATGGTACCGTTGACCAGGCCCTCGGAATTGTTGACATCCTCAACTTTTCCGGCGGCTTTCTGGGCAAGTTTCTTTGTGATGTACTCGTCCATGAACGGAAGCTTGCGCACGCGGTCAAGCAATTCGGGTGTAGTGCGTACGATGCTGTCGGCATCGATCATCCATGTACGCTGTATGCGGCGGGTGTGGCTCTCCTGCATGGTGCGGTAGTTGGTGAAGCTGCCGCTGATGAGGCTGTAGGGGGGTACGGATGTGGTGGTCTTGTCCCAGTTCTGCACTTTAACGGCGGTGAGCGATACCTCGGTAACGGTGCCGTTGGCATTGGTGCCGTTGACCTGGATCCAGTCGCCTACGTGGAGACTGTCGTTTTCCGACAGCTGCACACCGGCGACAAGGCCGAGAATACTGTCCTTGAACACCAACATCAGGACGGCTGCGAATGCGCCGAGTCCGGTGAGAAGGGCCGCGGGCGACTTATCGACTATGACGGCTATGGCAACGATGAATGCCAGTATCCATATCGCGCCGTTGATAAGCTGGATAAGGCCGTTAAGCGGCAGGTGGCGCTTGTTCTCGCGGATATCGATGTGGCGCCACAATGCGCGCACAAGCGCTGTCAGCGCTATGGCGGTGACGTAGATCACATATAGCAGCGTGACACGGGTAAGCAGTGTGGCAATCGGCGATTTTATGGCTACAAGAGTAAACTGAATGAATATCAGGAATACTATGGCCGGAACCATGCGGCACAGTTTGGTAAAGAAATTTTCAGAAGTAAGGAATGTGTATACATCATTGTTCCAGTGAGGCCCGATTTTTCGCACAGCACCGAGTATCAGCCACTTTGCGATGTAGCCTATCACGATAGAGATGACGAATACGACTGCTGCATACAGGCCGGTCTCGAGCGTGGTGTTATGACCCAACCCGGCATAGCTGAGTATGTGGTCGACTATCTTCAACGTGAATGAAGCGATGGCGTAGGTACTGCCCGTAGGATCGGCATCGACCATATCGATAGGTAGTACATCGGCATGATCGGGATGTAATGCGANGAGGTTGGCTAACATGATGTAGTGNTCGTTAAGATTATTTATACTATGAATACAATGTGGAAGCTTAAATTGTTCGCACGTCATGTTTTCACTATAAGTAGTGATTGCGGCGCCCATATTAATAAGGTAACTTTGCCCGCGTTATGAAAAATTTGTTTTTGACAGGTATGTTGACGGTTGCGGCCACATCTGCAGTGTGGGCCGATGAGGCCGTCGAGCAGGAAGTAGAGCTTGGCGGTGTCGAGGTAACCGCNATCAAGCAGGATGAACGTGTTGAGCGTCTGCCGGTGGCATCGACTGTTGTGGGCCGGGCCGAGATTGAACGCCTTAACGTGGTGACAGTGAAGAATATCAGTGAGATAGCTCCTAACTTCTATATCCCTGACTATGGGTCACGCGTTACGTCGTCGATATATGTGCGCGGTATGGGCGCACGTATCGATCAGCCGGTAGTCGGGCTCAATGTCGANAATGTGCCGTATCTGAATAAAGACAATTATGACTTTGACCTGACCGATATCGAGCGTATNGAGATGCTCCGCGGTCCGCAAAGTACCCTCTACGGACGAAACACCATGGGCGGTCTTGTCAACATATACACCATTTCTCCGATGAAGTGGCAGGGCTGGCGCGCTCTTGCCGAATATGGCACGCACAACAGTATCCGNGCCTCGCTGGGTTACTATACNTTGCTGTCCTCCAGCCTCGGCATGTCGGTATCCGCACTTTACGGACGCACTGACGGCTGGCATAAAAACAGCTATAATGACAGCCGGTGTGGCGCCGAGCAGCAGGGAGCGGCACGATGGCGCACCGTGTGGCAGCCTCGTGCCGATCTTAGTGTCAATAATGTGGCGGCGATAAGTATTTCGCGTCAGAACGGCTATCCTTACCGATCGGTGGAGTCGGGNAGCATCAATTATAATGACACCTGTTTCTATCGCCGTACATCGGTTACCGACGGTCTTACNGTCAAGTGGACACACGGATCATTCTCTCTGTCAAGTATAACCTCNTTCCAGTGGAGCGACGACAACATGACGCTCGACCAGGACTTTCTGCCGGAAGATTANTTCACGCTAACCCAGAAACGCCGTGAATGGGCGGTGACACAGGACTTTGTAGCCCGCGGCAAGGCGGGAGTGTACAACTGGCTCGGGGGTGTGTTCGGTTTTGTCAAGCATGATGATCTTGATGCCCCGGTGACATTCAAGAGTACCGGTATCGACCGGCTTATCCTAAGCTACCCTAATGCTCAGCTGCCCGCAGGTATGCGCCTTACCTGGGATGGCCCCGAACTGCTGTTGGGCAGTGACTTTGANAATCCTGTACGCGGTATAGCGTTTTATCATCAGAGCGGACTGGATCTGGGGCNCCTTGCGCTTACTGCCGGCCTGCGTCTTGATGTAGAGCAGAATACACTCTACTATCACAGCAGTTGTGATGCTTCCTATACGATGAACCGCGTGGTAGGTGACCGACTGGTGCCTATGGGGTCACGTCCGTTGGAAATCGATGATCATGGCCGGCTGCGGCGCACATTTGTTGAGCTGCTGCCTAAATTTACCGCTACATATACATTTGACACGCAGTATCTGGCCAACGTATATCTTTCGGTAGGCCGCGGCTATAAGGCGGGCGGCTTCAATACCCAGATGTTCAGTGATGTACTCCAGCAGCAGCTTATGGAGCAGATGGGACGCCCCGTGTCGTATGATATTGATGAAATCACCAGCTACAAGCCTGAGACCAGCTGGAACTATGAGGCCGGAACGCACGTGTCGCTGCTTGACGGACGTCTTGATCTGCAGGGCGCGCTGTTCTACATACGCTGTCGTGATCAGCAGCTTACGGTATTCCCTGACGGNACNACNACCGGACGTATGATGGCCAATGCGGGCAAGACGCGCAGCTACGGCGTGGAACTCGAGGGGCATTTTAACATCGATAGCCACTGGTCGGCAAANGTGTCATACGGTTTTACCGACGCACGCTTCATAAGCTATGANAACGGTATTGCCGATTANAAGGACAATTACATCCCGTATTCTCCTAAAAATACTATGTTTGGCGGCGTCACTTACCGCACGCCGGTCAACTGGGGACCGATAACCGGATTTACGGCCAATCTCAACTGCCGTGGAGTGGGGGAGATAATGTGGGACGAGGCCAATACNCTCCGTCAGCCGCTTTATGCCACCCTCGGAGCCTCCGCCGGAATAATCGGATCAGGATGGTCGCTATCTTTGTGGGGAGAAAATCTTACGGATACACAATATGATACATTTTATTTCGTTAGTATAAATAACGCGTTTCTTCAGCGCGGAAAACCGATGCGGGGAGGCGTGACTTTCAGATTGAATATTAATTAACCTATTGAAAAAAGAACGAATGAAAATTTTAAAAAGCACTATCTTGTCAATGGTATTGGCAACAACGCTGGCTGCCTGTGATTCCGATACTTCCAACACCCAGACTATCCAGTTCTCCATGCTGAACTATGCTGAAAGCGCAAGCGGCGGCGAGTATTCACTGGGAGCGATGACCGTGGTGATGAATTACAGCAATGTCAATGAAAACGCTATAACTCTTGAGAATCTTCTTCTGCCGGGCAACAGCAACTACGGCTCACAGACCTTCAACAACATGGCATCCAAGCTTACCAACGAGGGTTATGAGTTTACAAAGACCTCGGCTACCGGTGTTCCCGAGTGGAATGTAACCGGCTATATCCGCGGATCATTCAATAACGCCTATTTTACCATGAGCAGTGCCGACAATGTAGTGAAGATGTGGGGTATGCNCGCCGAGCAGACTTATCCTTCGGTGTCTACCTGTACCGATGAGTCAGGTAAGATCTATTCCATGACCAGCACCGGTGAGAACCTGCTCAATATCTACTCAGTCGTAGTCAACAACGCTAAGGTCAATACCAACGAACGTACCCTCAACTTCTACCTGCAGAACGCATCACTGTATGAGGGTATGGAGCCTGTATCGTTTGTAGTTCAGAATGTTCCTTTCTCAATCAGCGGCGGCGTGCTGTCATTTGATCTGGCCGAGGCAGTGCCGGGCAAGGTNGCNGGTTCGCTTCTTGCCAAGCCTTCTGACATGAAGGGNTATAAGGTGACCGGTCTCAAGGGCCGCGGTACTATAGGTGGTACTCTCAACGTGGATTTTGAGTGGGAGCAGCCTGCCGAAGGCGTACAGCCCGCCAAGACTGTCAAGGTCAATTCGCGCCTGATGAACGTCATCCCCTCCGCTAATGCGCCCCAGAACTGAGGACTGCATTACATAAGTCATTGAAAATTATCACGACATCGTGTGACCGGTCTGCATACTGTGCAGAGGGTCACACGATGTTTTTTGTTACACCCGTGTCACAAGTGTTGCAGGGGTCGCCGAAGAATGAAAAAAAGTCACACNCGGCTATTANAAATTGAAAAAAAAANGCGATATTTGCAAAATATTATCGGGTAGTGTGATGCTCCGCAGCACTCCTCCGTGCAGTAAATATAGTAAACTGATTATATGGTATCATTAATTTTCGGTATTCAGAATTCTACGCTTGCCGTTGTCGCAGCTCTTACCGGCGTGGCTCTGGTAGCGCTGGCGCTGACTTTGGCCGGGCTTATCTCCCCGCGGTCATTCAATCCGCAGAAAGGTGAGGCTTATGAATGCGGTATCCCTACCCGCGGCACAAGTATGGCTCAGTTCAAGGTAGGATATTATCTTTACGCAATCCTGTTCCTTATGTTTGACGTGGAAACGGTGTTCCTGTATCCGTGGGCTGTAAATGTACGNTCACTCGGAACTGACGGATTGCTGTGTATAGCTGTATTTTTTGGAATATTGGTGCTGGGCCTNTGCTATGCCTGGCGGAAAGGAGCGCTTGAATGGAAGTAACAGCACAGGGATTGTCCTACTCTGACTTCAAGGACAATGAATACATTGAAAATCTGGTGAAAGAGCTGAAGGACAACGGCGTGAACGTTGTTGTCGGTGCTCTTGACAATCTTATCAACTGGAGGCGCAGTAA
>WFLX010259252.1_pt1 | contig 12321 bp, 4 predicted proteins | sample 4967041 | NCBI WGS metagenome assembly WFLX01 (sample SAMN12857096, study PRJNA449069) | gut metagenome | isolation source: stool from male and female vole | host: Microtus ochrogaster | place: USA:Florida | collected 2017 | reverse complement strand
AAACTATGGCTAATCCGGACGTAGATAAAACTCAGTTAATTGATGAGGTTGTCCTTGATGACAACCAACTCGTCTGTACCCTTACCAATTCTATAAAGACTGCCACTGAAAAAGAGCTTCTGCTACAATCCATAATAAATCAAATGGATGTGGAGTATGAATATGAATTATCAGATATGAAGCGTGACTTTACCTTCTCATATGAAGATGATGAGGGAAAGAAGAGACGTTTGACTATTGATTTGGCTATCTTCCGGCATGATGCTGAAAAGGAGCCGGAAAACTTGGAGCGTATCATCATTGTATACGATTCTAAGGTAAAGGAAGGCGATAAGAAGAAAGGTGTTGAAGCCACTCTTCACAAAGCTCTACAAGCGTCTGGATGCGATTTTGGTATGTGGACTAATGGCGATATGGAATACTTTGCCTATCGAAAGGAAGATGAAATTGGTAATGAGTCCATAGAAGACATCAGTGATTTCCCAGGCCGAGACGAGACGATAGAAGACCTTGAAAGTATGGGCGATCGTGCTCAGCCTCGAAAAGCAGCCAATGACACATTAATTCGAACCTTCAAGCGTTGTCATGATTACCTTTATGGGAATGAGGGGCGCAAAAAGGATGCTTTCTGGGAATTGCTCAATCTGATATTTTGTAAGATTTTCGATGAGAAACGTCGCTATACAGACGCTGAGAAAGGATTTAGTTATCGCCGGCAGTTTTGGGTGGGAGTAACTGAGATGAACACTCCGGAAGGTTGTGCTACGGCTGCAAAACGTATCAAAGGAATCTTTGAACAGCTTAAGAAAGACNAGCNTTTCAANCAGGNCNTNACAGGTAACGAGCAGATAAGTTTGTCTNATCNCGNAGTCGNCTANGNCGCTTCGCAAATTGCAAAGTATCGTTTTCTGGATGCTTCAGTAGATGTCAAAGGTACCGCATACGAAACAATCGTAAGTAATACCCTTAAACAAGCTGCCGGACAGTTTTTCACGCCTCGCAATATCATCAAGTGCATGGTCGAGATTATGAATCCTACTCGCAACACTCGTGTACTTGACCCTGCCTGCGGCAGCGGTGGATTTTTAGTCATGGTGCTGGATCATGTGCGTCGTCAGATAACGGAAAGTATGTATCCGGAAGCAACCAATGCGGAGCGGGAAGTTCTTGCCAACGATAAGGAGATAGATAAGCTCGTTCGCCGTTATGCAGAAACTATGTTATTTGGCTTTGACTTTGACCCAGATTTGAAAAAAGCAGCCAAAATGAATATGGTTATGGCGGGNGATGGACATAGCAATATCTTCAACATCAATTNACTTGAATATCCCAATGGTTCACTTNCTGATGTTGGTAGAATAGGAGAAGNTGTGAAAAAGAGNGTGGAAAAGAAGGGAGATTTTGAGTCTACGGATCTGCATTTTGCAGCTGACAGCGCAATGGGAAAATTCGATATGATATTCACCAATCCTCCCTTTGGCTCAAAAGTTGAAGTTGCGACAGGTATAGTTGAACAATATGAGCTGTCACAATGGATAAAGTCACCGGAAGGTCTCTTTATCGAACAGTGCTACAACTTCCTCAAGCCGGGAGGAAAGATGGCTATAGTTTTACCCGACGGCATTCTCAGTAATCCAAATACTGAAAAAGTTCGCGAATGGATATTGTCCAAATTCAAACTTATAGCATCGATAGATCTCCCGGTAGAAACTTTTCTACCGCAGGTTGGAGTTCAGGCTTCCCTACTTTTCTTACAAAAGAAGACAAACGTGGAAATGGCTCAAAACGTAGATTACGATGTGTTTATGGCCATTGCAGAAAAGGTTGGCAAAGACCGTCGAGGTAATCCCATCTACAAGAGAGACGATGACGGTGCAGAAATTCTATATCCAACTAAGACCGAGCGGGCAGCATACAATCGACACGGGGATCTCATAACTCGCAGTCGACTGGAGCGTTTGCGTCGCCTTGATGATGACCTTCCTGAAATCGCTCAGGAATATAAAAAGATGATGGGCATATGAAAGTCTCTAAAGTTAGAATTGAAACGGTTCTTGAGACTGCTCAAAGATTTGATCCCTCATATCATCTGAGCGATGCTGTGAGAGTAAGGTCGTTGTTGTCGAAATCTCCCTATCCTCTTTTGAAATTAAAAGAGGTCTCAACACATATATTTAATGACGGTCGATATTAGCGAGTATATGTTACAAATCCCGCAAATGGTTACAAATTTTTAAGTAGCTCTGATATCCTTGCAGCTGATTTAGAATCAGTGAAGATGGTTTCTAAGCGCTATATGGGAGGAGTAAAGGAACTGACACTGGAAAAAGGTTGGACCCTCATTACACGAAGTGGAACAATCGGAAACACAGCTTTCGCTAACGCGAAACATGCTCAGAAGCTTGCTTCTGAGGATGTTATTCGGCTTGTGCCGAATAACATCCTCAGAGCAGGCTTGATATATGCCTATTTAGCATCAAAATATGGCTACACCTTACTGACACAGGGAACATTTGGTGCTGTAATTCAGCATATAGAGTGTCCTTTTGTAGAAGAATTGCCTATACCCAAATTCCCTGAAAAATTTCAGAAAGATGTTGATGACTTAATACAGGAGGCCGCACGATTGAGAGAGGAAGCAGCAGATGATTTAGCATTAGCCGAAAAGGCATTGAAGGAGAAAGCTGGACTTAAAGACTTAGCTCCTGAGGATTATGACTATTTCGGACAGCATAGTGCTACGCGATGTCCAAGTTGCTTTATCCGTAAAGCATCCAACATAAATTCTAAGTCCCTGAACGCATTTAATTACTCAGAGCGTGTAAATGCGATAAAATCAATGATTCCTAACACAGTACCTTTACGGTCCATCTTACAAAATAGCACTACTTTTTCAACAGGCTCTTTTCCTCGTGTGGAAGTTAAGAATGGTCATGGNGTAATGTTGATCAATCAATCAGACGCTTTTGATACGATAATTAAAGGTAAATGGATATCNAAGAGGAATGTTAATCTCACTGGTCTCGTTGAATATGGTGAAGTCATTGTCGCAGGAGTAGGCACTTTGGGCGAAAACGAAACCTTTTGTCGCACTTTATTTGGGAATGAAGACATGGTAGGTCAACTTATATCAGGTGAGTTCATTCGAATGAAAACAAATAGTCAGGTTCCTTCCGGTTATTTATTTACTTGGNTGAANTGTGATTATGGTTTTCGATTGATTCGTAGCACTCAAGCAGGAACTAAACTATGTAGACCAATTCCTGAATTGTTCTTGGATATTCCGGTTCCTATCCTTCCTCAAAAAGATATGAATGAGATAGACAGGCTCGTAAAGGTTGCTCATACAAAGAGGCATGAAGCAAATGTAAAGGAACTAAAAGCGATCTCTATGGTTGAGGCCGAGATTGAAAAATGGAAATCGTAAACAACTGATAACACCAATCATATACAATGGCTAAAGTTTGCACGCCAAAACATAGCACAGGACCGGTTAACGCAGGGGAAGAGCATCTGTTGCACTTCCTTCAGGTCAACTTGCCAGATAGCTATTACATAATTCCCAATGGCGAATATCCGAGTATCAACCCACAAGGTGCTACTCAATATTGGGAATATGATTGCATTGTAGTTGCACCTCATGCAATTTACAATATTGAAAATAAAGATTATAAAGGAAGACTTGAAGCATTTGATAGTTCCTGGTATCATAACGACCGTGAGATACCCAATCCTATCAAAAGCGCTACCTATAAGGGAAAAATTCTTTCTGATTATCTCAAACGTAAAGATGGCCGCTGGAGAGCTGCTTGGATTGAATCTATTGTTACTTTAAGTAACCTGAATCAGACCAAAGCCGGGTTTGAGGCAGGCTCCGCAAGTGATAATAAGACCTTCCTTCTTGATGATGAACTGATAAACTTCATCATGGATCCATCTCGCTTACCTCATCATACTATGAATGGGGCTATAGCGTCTTATCAACTTGGTATTACTGACTATCTTGTTGGCAGTAGTGAGAAGAAAGAACATAAGAAAACTCATGTATGTGGCATGATTATTGATGACATTCTTGCAACTACCGACGAATATATAGAGTATCTATGTCATAAAAAATTCCCAGCTGATAAGAAGTACAAGGTAAGAGACTATGCCTTGAATCCAACGGGCATGTCGCCTATGCAGTTGGAGAAGCATGGTAAACTTGTAAAAAATGGCGAGATTTCGGAAGAGTTCTTGCCGGACAATACCGGTGTTATCATTAAAAGTAAATATCTATCTGATGATGACCATTATTATGTAATCACGCCCTATCAGGATGACCGGAGCCTACGGAGTGAAATGGCCCGCAACACATTTACAGATTTGGATAAGATTCATATCCTTCTTAATGTTGCCGAGGCACTTTCTATTGCTCACGAGAACAATGTTATCCATAGAGACGTTCGTCCTGAAAATATCTTTATTCAACTAAACCGAAGTGCAGCTCTTGCAAACTTTGGATTAGCATATAATGAGGCACACGAGGATTCAAATTTTGCCGAAACCGTAGACCTTGATTCATTCAACTATGACGCATACACTTCTGAAGATGTAATCATAGGTGATTACTCTGCTTCATCAGATGTTTATTCTTTTGGCGTGCTCGCTTATGAACTGATGACAGGAAAGAGGGTGCCATTCAGCAATTATAAAGAGTTGTTGATGAAAGGAGGCTCACTGCCTAAGGATTCTTTACCCAGTGCTGCCAATCCTAATGTAGAGGAATGGGTAGACGAATTGTGTGAGCGCACGATTGTTGTTGATCCTATTGATAGATGGTCAAATATTGATGAGGTTCGGAAGTTTATTCTCGAAAAAGGATTATTGGCTCATACTGTTCANAGCNGTAACAATNACNCAANCGGGTCACNTGAANATCNTAANCCGACTGACCGGATTACTAACGATATTGTGCTTGGAGAAATGCTTGGAGAAGGAGGATTCTCAAAAGTCTTCAAGGCAAAGCATCAATATCAACCCGGGGTCACTTACGCTGCCAAAATATTTAAGGAGGGTGTCAGTCCGCAATCAACTGTCGATGAGTTTAATGCATTAAAGGATCTCAATCACCCAAATATTGTTAAGTTCCGTTTCAATGGTAACACTAACGGAGGGCTATTCTATACGCTGATGGAGTATGTGGATGGTACCGACATACGTAGATATGCGAGTGGAGATACTTTCCTTCCTTTGCCAATAGTGAAGAGTTTCTTGAAACAGATGCTATCTGCATTGGTATATATTCAGGAGAAACAACCACCGGTTATCCATAGAGATATTAAGCCGGAGAACATAATGTATTGTAAAGACAATTCATTTGTTCTTATAGACTTTAATATAGCTACTAATACAGAGGGAGACCGCCATAAGGTAGGTACATACCGTTACGTTGCACCTGATTTGATAAGTGGGTCTAAAACGAACTGGGATCTCAGTNCTGATACGTTTGCTCTCGGTGTNACTGCATACGAGTTATTATCCCATATTTACCCTTGGGGTAATAGCCAAGCTCCGATTCTCGATAAGAAGCCNGTAGATATTCACCAANGGAATNGTCTGATTACAGACAAATTCGCAAANTTCATAATGAAGGCTTGCGANACCCGTAANGNGAATCGNTTCCAGACAGCCAANGAAATGCTTGAAGCTTTGGAAGCTATTGACCGGATTGATTCGGGTGTTGATTTTGTGGATAAGACGGGAGAGGTATATAACATTGTAGATTACAACAATTCTCTTTATAGCCAAAGTGAACGAGGCAATGCTGGTACTCGTGCAGGCTTCAAGAATGATAATATACTTGATAAACTGACCTATACCCAAACACGTCTTGATTCCAAACTACTGGAAGATATTAAGCACGGCGATTATAAGCTTATTATCATTACCGGTAATGCTGGCGATGGAAAGACAGCCTTTATTCGTCAGGTTGAAAATGCAGGGACGGATCTTCAATACGTTGAATCTCGCAATGGTGCGAAATTCCGTCTCGGTGGAGTCTTGTTTGAAAGCAACTATGATGGTTCTCAGGACGAGCACAATCTGAAAAACAATGAGGTGCTGGCAAAATTCTTTGAGCCGTTTATAGGGATTGATAACTATAAGAATGCTGTCGAAGGTAGAATCATTGCAATAAANGAAGGNCGNTTGATGGAGTATCTTGAATCAACTCCGGAACTNACCAAGCTGCATAATGCTATTGATGANTACTTCTATAAGGAAGGGGTTACTCCTCTTCCGGAAGGTGTTATGGTTATCAATTTGAATCTTCGTTCGGTCACGGCACTTGATGAAAATGGAGAATCACTCCTCAGGAAGCAGATAAAGGCTCTCACAGATAAGAAACTTTGGACAAAGTGTCTCAGTTGTCCTGTNTCNAACAAATGTTTCATTAAGTANAATGTTGACACATTCAATGATTCAGCAGTNGGTAACGAGATTATTAAACGTCTTGAATGGATAGTTCGCACTATCGTCTATAAGCGTGAACTCCATATTACTATGCGTGATTTGCGCTCAATGATTGCTTGGATGTTGACGCGAGACTACGCATGTCAAGATATTCCTGGCCTTATTGAGCATTTGGAGAAAGCAAAACGCGAATATGAGCAGGCAGAAGAGGAGGAAGATAGGGAAAAGAAGCGTGTAATATATGAAGTGGAACGTCAACGCTGGTGGCAACGTTACTACTTTAATATTACTGCGCCGGAACATGACTGGTTCCCCTATCAGAAATCGGAAGACCGAGTAGTAAAATTACTGCGCCAGACTGACATCGCAAACGTGGCTATACCAGAACTTGACCGAAATCTTTATTTCAGTCCGAAATCTGAGGACGGATATCTGGCGTTTGCAGAGCGTCGGTCATCTCTGATTGATGACTTTAATGATACAGACGANTTGCNTCCTTCTTATCTGCTGGGTGATGAGGATAAANGACTTNTGANGCNCCGNCATNAAACGTATATTCGCCATCAGTATTTTGAAGGTGCCTTTATCCATGATAAGGACGGCTATATGAAGCGTCTTCCGTTCCAGTCAATTGGTAAGTTTGTTAAGAACCTTAACAATCAAGGTGACAATATGGAGAAGGTGAAAAACGATTTGGCTTACGCTATCTCATGCAGCGAGGGATGCTGGAATAGAGACTTGTCAAAAGAATACCTGCTACTATCCTCATCACGAGTGGCTGATCCGAGTGCCAAGAGTTATCGCCGTTTTCCATTGAAGGAGTTTGAGATGGAGGTTGATACTAATGATAAACTTACAACCTATCTTGAACATGAGAATTGTGCGTTTGTGTTCCGAAGCAAAACAAAGAAGCATATTCAGCTGAATGTTTCACTCGAACTGTATGAGATGTTGACATACATTGAAAATGGATTCAGCCCTTCGGTTAGCGATTTGAACGGTAGATTCATTGAACTTCAAGTGTTTAAGAATCTGCTCGAAAGCGAGACATATACAGAAGTAATAGTAACCAACAATGAGAAGGATTACTATCGAATCCGCCTCAATAAGAATACGATGCGAATAATTGTGACAGAACTTAAAGAAGAGGAGAACAAGCAATGAAGATGCCTATACTTTCAAGAGACGAACGTGTCTTCCGTGAACCCTCTATATTCGCAGTTGACATGAAGGCCGTGACATTAGATAATGTCTTGGTCAATCTCTTCATGCTAATGCGCAATAATGGAGCGCGTATTAAACTGAAGCTGGCGAGAAACGCAACTTTCCACGATATAACATCTCTAAAAGAAAAGTATTTCAAGACACTTGAGAAACGTGAGGAGTTGTTGGGTTTTTCGGAATACCCCGAAGCAGTAGAAAGCTGGTTAAGGAGCAGTCTGGTAAATATGGTTTTCCGTGGAAAGGCAAAGGAAAATATATCATCTATGCGTCCTCTCCATCTTGAAAGCTATCGCATCAGGAATCAGCGCCACGCAAAGGATTATAATACTGCCGACCAAGTCTTCATTATGATTAATAAGCGTCCTGAGGTGAGGGATGCTCTTAAGCAGTATATGTCAGTTGGATGGGATAATATCAGTCGGAAATTGGTAGATAATCCCACGCTTGACGTTGATACTGCCGGCTTACTGCATCTTATCAAATTGGTGGACATCGACCCTAAGGTTATCTCTGTAATCGCTGATATAAAGCCTCTCTTGAAGAATCAAGCAGACTTGTATTGTGATGATATTCTTCGCTTACTTGCCTATCAAAAGAGTATCCCTCGAAGTGTCTTTATTGACTATTTGAGAATCCTAACAGGTTTCCATCTCGCTTTATATTTCCACAAGTTAGTCTATTCTCTCCCTATAATGGTTGAATCTGGCAGTACGGAAGAGCCAGATGATTGGAGTATGGTGGTGGATGTTACCGACAGACTCGAAAGTGAGATGTCGGGACTTGCTTGTGCCGATATGCAACGNCTTTTGGACGGTATGATCAANTATATTCGNGCNTCNTATACAATTAANGCNGTNAAGAGAATGCCAGGTGCNAGTACAAGCACTATGGATTCAATTCTTGATCATATAAAAAATCCAGATTCTACGATGGAAGCATACTTCTCAGTAAGACTTTCCGATGTTTTGGCAAACTATGAAAAGGAAGCCAAGACAGAAGAAGAAAGAGAAGAAGCGGAGACACACAAGGTGGAACTTGAACAATATCTCCAATATGAAGACACTTCTCTTCAAAAGTATGTGCAGTGTCTTATGAAAGTCGGCGCCCCCTATCAGTTGAAGTATGGTCGAGATTTCCTCGATAAAGTATCAATGAAGAACACTGAATCTGCTTTGATGATTGATGGAAGAAGCCGAAAGCATTCGCGTCGTGGAGCATTAGGTTCCAAATTGCTTGAGGTGCTTGTGCAGTTACTGGTACTCACTCCAAAAGAGGGAGGTGGCTTTACGAGTAATCCACTCAGTATACGCCAGCTCATCAAGAGTCTGAGAGAACGATATGGACTTATCATTGACGGTAGCGATGAACCTCGTTTTGCTGATGCAGATGTAAAGACACATATGGCTTTCAAGGTCAATGTGGAGGCTCTAAAGAGTAAACTTCGCCAGATCGGTTTCTATACAGACCTTAGCGATGCCTCTTCGCTTCAAAAGATTCGTCCCCGATATAAATTCAACGACTAAACGTATTAGAATCAATGGATTTAAGAAAAGAATACTATAGCCGGATGCTTGACATGTTCATGTCAAGATATAGTAGCGTTATTGAAAATGCACCCGAAGGTCATTGCATGAAAGTTACAGGCTTTCCTATTGAGGTCTTGACGGAGTTAAGGCAAAGAACTTTGGCACGCTCAACCAATGCTGATTGTTTCATTCTTTCCGAGACTCTCTCGGGGGTGGATTACATTACACCTACTAAATTGATTGAGCTTCGCAATGACCTCACTAAACCTATACTGATTCTTATACCTGTCAACAGCAATACATCTGCTGAGGACTCTTATGGTAACGCAACATTTCAGGACCTTAGTGTCAAGAGTCTTGATGAGATGTTATATAAAAGTTTGCTTGAAGAAATCGGCACGAATAAAACTATCAGTATGGTATTGTTATACGTTGGAAAAAATCTCAACGTTACAATAAATGATAAGATCAATTACCTCCTTTATGTTTTACTGAATGGTAAAACTGATGAAGCAATTGGAAATGGTATCTTTTACTTAGGCTTAATTCCGGATAGCACCTTAACAAATAAGAAGGANTATACNCAGACCTTTTTAATGAAGAATGATGATTGCATCAGCATTATGTCTGATTTCTCATCAACTATTGCTGATCGAATTGTTGAGCTTCCAATAAANCCNAATACTTTACAGAAGGAGGTNNCTGGATTCTTNAAAGCCAATAGTNAGTATAATACTCGTGTTGGCCTATGTCAGCAAATCCTTGAATACCCTTCCTTGAACTTCTCACAGTGGGAAAAAGTACTTACTAATATCCTTGAGCTAGGAAAACTTCACGTTACAATGGTGGAGCTTGGAGGTAAGGCTCTCACTGAAAAAGAGGGTGATACGGAAATTGTGGTTGATCCCACAAAAGGAGCNAAAGTAAAATTACGTATTCACTTCTCTCCTAAGCCAAGTAAATATGAGGAACTGAAAAAGGTTAGAATTGCCTTAATGAATGGAGATGGCTTCTATAAAGAAGTTGATTTGCTCACAAAAAAGGTGTCCGAAAACAAACAGGGACATCGAGACATTCAAATAACCATTCCATCAGGAGCATTTGACAATGGCTCCTATTTCTTCCACGTCTTTGCCGAGGACGAAAATGGTACCGTTCTGAATACCAAAGATGAGTTCAAGATTGAGTCTGTGCAGCAAGAGTGGCTCAAAGAGGAAGAAAATGGTGGAATGTCAAAGGAAGAGTTCCAACAACGATACCGTGTCCTCCTTACTTCTGACTCAAATACATTCTTTTTAAGAAATAAAGATAAGGACGATGAGGAAGAAGGTGAAGAAATCGGCACAAGAATGAAGATAAGGAATGTGCTTATGGCATATTTCCGTTATCGAATTGAACTGAATCGAAAAGGTCGATATGATGAAAACAATAATCTGCCAATGCCGAAACGCGTNGCGATTGTTGAAAAGAACGGTAAGGTTTCAAAAGGAACATCTGAGGATGAATTGCACAGTTGGCAAACGAGTACNCATTTGGAGACATTCCAGTTGNGATATGATGCTGACAATAACTATCAGATACCACTNCCCAAGAAGCTTTTGGCCCTCCAGCGCGCTCTATTGAAAAAAGATGGTCAGCTTTCGACTATAGAGGCTATAATATCTGACAACTATACCGATGTAGATATGAAATCCATCGTTGTAGTACCAGTGTTGACGGCTGCTCCAGAATCACTGCTCAGTGCCCGTAGTGAATTATTCAAGGCAATCAGAGAGTCTGCTCCAGATCAAACCGGTGTCATTGAAACGTTTGAAGTTTTCAAAGAGGAAAATCTGAATCTAATTAAGAGTTACGTTCACGAATATCGTAACTGGCTTTCTGATGCCCTTTCAAATGATCTTGATTCGAAAGAGGCAATCGAACTTCAATCGATTGATACAGTGTCTCTTCAAGTCGAGATGCCGGATGGTAGAACTGCAATCACTAAAATTATAACCCCACTTCATCCATTGCGTCTTGCTTGGCTCATTAATATCTATGATCAATACGAGGACTGGGAACAGAAGACTCAGGATGATGTTCGTTATAGAAAGCCTGATGTATGGTATAAGAAACTAGACAAATTGTTCTATGGTGAGCTGACACCTGAAATAGCTCCTTTGGTAATCGTGGATGATACAAAATCCGGTTATATGCAATATGTAGGAGAACTATGTTTCGGGTGGGGATTGTATGCTAATCCACTGCAAGAAAAAGACGACACTTTCTCAACTGGCTTCCGTCAGTTGAAAGCATATTTGTCGCAATTGTTTAATATTGGTGTTCAATATCGTATTGATAGCGATGTGAATCAGGCTATGGTATATCGCTTGATGCACAAGTACATTGTACAGCATCCATATATAAATAAACTAATCATCAACTTGTTCAATGCAGGAGATGCTTCAGTATTTGCTGATAATCTTGTACTGATTGAGAAAGCTACCAAGGATTCTGTCTTTGACATCCATTATGAAATAAGATTATTCTGCAACGACAAACGCTTCCCCCAAGGTGAGGCCTTGAAAGAACTAATGAATCCGGAGACATCTGTTTCAGAGGAAGCTGAAAATTTCTCTCAAGCAGACGATAATCGTCTATTCCCCAAACTTCGTTTCTCAATCAATAGTATTGATGAGTTTGTGAGAGATCCACAGAAGTTTCCGGCTCATATGTCGTTCCTGATAAATCCTTTCCCGACGCAGGCATCTTTGAAGAGAAACAAGACTTCTCAAATGTCATTCTATTTGAACGGTGTAGTGGTTCGTCCTATAGTTCAAGTTGATAATGCTGGTGAAGGTTCGGAAATACAATGGCAGCGCTTTATTTCGGACACTCCCATGCAAAATTGCAGACCGTTTGCAGAAGATTCTCAGAATCTCTTCGGGAATATACAACACCTTATAGCTACCAGCATGACAACTGATCATGAGATGTCTGTTCCATCTCTGATTTTGAACATCAAGGATACTAATTCCGAGATGCTCTCATTGGTGCATGACGTAAGTGACTGGGTTGTAACTTTCGATAAGAACATGGGGCCGGAATTTTATGATATGCCCTGCAAGGCCGGTGAAGC
>WFLX010078368.1_pt1 | contig 12323 bp, 12 predicted proteins | sample 4967041 | NCBI WGS metagenome assembly WFLX01 (sample SAMN12857096, study PRJNA449069) | gut metagenome | isolation source: stool from male and female vole | host: Microtus ochrogaster | place: USA:Florida | collected 2017 | reverse complement strand
AGACAACTTAAATAAAGCTGGAAATATATGTAATTTCACAGAGCCAAAATTTTAAACAATTATCTAAAACATAGCCATTTGCTTCATTTAAACAAAAATTTATGGGTGGGGATATACACTATGACATAAAACTACCGGAAAACGTTGAAAGCATCTTGTCATCCGACTTTTGGATGTATGACCATCTAACACGAGATATGCTCATCAATGCCAGTGATCCAATGAAGTTCAGTGCAAGTGTATCTGTATATGTGAGAAAGGGGAGTGCCTTGGCAGACATCAACCTTATTTCATATCAGATCGAAGCTCCGTGTGTGGTTAACATCCACAAGTCACAAATCCTACAAATGAAATATGTGTCGGAAAATTTTGATGCTGTCTTTATAGTATTGTCCAAAAGATTTACCGATAATTTATTTCTATTACTTAAAGATTGCAGATTATATGGCACCGCTTGCAGGTATCCCGTCGCGTCTATTCCTGAAAATCTCGTTAAGAGCTTTGAAGACAATGTTCAAAGAATGAGAGAGATTTCAGAAGATACGGATAATCCCTTTGCTTATCAAGCACAAGTGCTGTCGATGTCGGCATTCTTCTATCACACTGGTCAGAAATGCTATTCCACATATGCAGAGCCATTTCCTAAAAGCAATAATAGGATACCTGATCAGTTTATCAATCTTGTGCAACAGAATTTCAGGAAAGAACGATTTCTTGAATTCTATGCTTCGAAACTCGAAATCACACCAAAACATCTTTCAAGAACCCTTAAAGCATTGACAGGCAATACTGCCGTAGAATGGATTGAAAGGTATGTGATTTTGGAAGCCAAAGTGCTTCTCAAATCAACCAACATGAGCATCCAGCAAATAGCCGACGATCTCAATTTTCCCTCTCAATCATTCTTCGGAAAGTATTTTAAAAAAAACGTAGGCATGTCGCCAAAAGAGTTTCGCAATAGTTAAAAGCACAACNGCCTTAATGGGTATTAGGGTGCAAATCCGGAGTTAATAGAATCTCAAGCATCTTATCGCAAATGCCCGGAGCTGCCATCAAAATAGAATGATTCCTANNTTCACGTATCGAGAAGAGTTTAGCACCTGCNTCACGAGCTATTAATATGCCTGCTGCCACATCCCAGCGNTTAAGANTCAATTCCCAATAGGCATCAAAGAAACCTGCTGCCACATAGCAGAGATCAAGTGCAGCTGACCCCATTCGTCTCAAACCCCTTACCCGAGGAGCAACTTTCGATAATTCCTTAATATTATTGTCAGGATTCTCTCTCTTGTCATAAGGGATACCGGTGACTACAACTGCCTCTTCGAGTCGTTCTTTTCCCGAACACTTCAGTGGCTTACCATTAAAATAGGCACCATTACCCTCTACGGAATAGAACAGTTCGTTCAAATAAGGGGCATANACCACTCCTACAATTGGATTACCCTTATACTCNACAGCAATCGAAACACTGAAAATAGGAAGTCCCTGNCTAAAATTAGTTGTGCCATCCAATGGATCAATCACCCATCTCAAATCACTGTCTTCNAGTAATTCTCCCGATTCTTCGGTAATTATGCTATGAGTGGGATAACGGCGGCGTATTGAAGACACTATCAGGCTCTCGGACGCTTTGTCAGCTGTAGTAATAATATCGTAATCGTTTAATTTAGACGTAACTTCAAACCCATTACCTCTAAAATAACTTAGAAGCACCTCTCCTGCTTCGCGGGCCATCGTAATGGCACTGTCAAGTAATTCTTGCTTGTTCACCATAATCTTAATCTTTTATTATATTAAACAACTTTATACATTATTTTGACTGAAGTGCCACCACTGTTTATTTAGAGTCTTTCCGGAAGTCCCATTTCATCTTATCAGAAATCATCAGACCTCCAAGTATGAGTAAGCATCCAACGTAGCCTAACAAATAGATCTGTTCGTGCAAGATGAAATATGCCGCTACCATGGTAACGATAGGTTGAAGATAAAGATAATTGTTTGCACTGACTGCACCCAACTCCTTCATAGCCTCATTCCAAATAAGATATGCACCCAACGAACAGAACAATACCAAGAAGATAAAGTTAAGGGGAATTTCCGGCTGAGAGAAGTTAAACAACACATCTAAATGTAGGGGTTCTTTCTGAAGCAGAAGCAAGGGGAGAGCGGTGATTACACCGTAGAAGAAGAGCTTGCGGGTGATGAAGAAAGAATTATAAAGAGGAATCAGACGTTTTACAGTCAATGTATAGATTGACCATGACAAAGCAGCTGTCAAAGCTAAGACATCTCCCTTAGGTTTTATCACAAGACCTTCGCCATGACTGAAAATAATGCATCCCACACCAATGAATGCAATTATAGAACCTATAATTACACCGGGGAGTAATCTTATTTTGTATACCACTGACATCAATATGGTGGTGAAAAGAGGAGAAACCGCTGCAAGCAACGACACATTGCCGGTAGATGTATACTTTAAAGCATAATTCTCTGTAATAAAATATAGCGAACCGGCACAAAGCCCACATACAAGGAATCGGAGTTCATCCGCCCAATTATTTGCCATAATTTTCTTGAATGTGAACAATATCAAAATGAAATATGCCACTGTGAATCTATAAATGTACATCTCAACAGGGGTGACACCACCTGCTGCCATTATGACCTTGGTGGATAGGAAAGAACTACCCCAAGCCGCAACGGTAAAGAAGGCTCCAAGGTGAGCCAAAAGGAGAGCATATGTTTTTTTCTTGTCGGTAAGTTTTAACTTGGCCATGATTCAGGTTATTNNTCNAACATAAGTAAAATGTTTTNTCCGACAAAATTAATACAATTTANTGTATAAACAAAGTATAAATATAAATAGGGACGCTGAAAAATCAACGTCCCCATANAAGACTATTTGGATAANGATNNNCTNTAAGCTCTGCTAAAGTAAGATTATCAAAAACTTAAAGTCNAATCCTATNNTTCTTAAGGTTCTACGACAAAATCGTCTTTACCTACACCGCATACGGGGCAAACCCAATCATCAGGTATATCCTCAAATGCTGTTCCGGGAGCGATACCGTTATCAGGGTCTCCTACTTCAGGATCATAGATCCAGTCGCAAACTTCACATCTATACTTTTTCATAACTAATTTTATTAGATTATTATTGAATTATTTTAACCTAATAACATCATATTTCCCTTTATGGTTCGATAAAATTGTTTTTTTAATTTGTTTTTTTCAATCTCATCTGCTAACTTTGCAGTAGCCAAGAGGGGAAATGTTATTCACATATGTTTCCCAAAAGCTTTGCAATTAATTATTCAACTAAAACACATTGATAATTGGACAAGAAGCCACATACAGAAGTTGAAAGGTTTACAGCCTTTCTTAAATCAAAACACCTGCGTAAAACACCGGAACGTTTTGAGATTTTACGTGTGGCACTTGAGTGTAAAGGGCATTTTGATGTAGATAAGCTCTACACAGCTCTCGACTCAAGAGGGTATCATGTCAGCCGTGCTACCATATACAGTACTCTTGAACTTCTGTGCTCAAGTGGAGTTGTAAGAAAACTCTTATTTGACACTCATCAGGCACGCTATGAAATGGCAGAGCTGACCCATAGCCATCTTGTGTGTACGGAATGTGGCGATATTCGTGAAATTGATCTTGAAGAGATTGACACACGTTTAGCCAATATGTCGTTTACAGGTTTCTCTCCAGCCTATGTCTCTACATGCATTTATGGCTTATGTGACAAATGCAGACTTAAAAACACCGAATCTAACGGAGGTTAACAATTAATACTAACCTAAAAGTTATTAGTAACCTAAAAGTGATAACTATTTATCTTAAAANTACACCATGGCAAAAGTAAAACCATTCAAGGGCTTGCGTCCCCCTCGTGAAATTGTTGAAGAGGTTGTGTCAAGGCCCTATGACGTCCTCAACAGCCAAGAGGCAAGAGAGGAAGCTGAAGGCAACGAGAAGTCGCTCTATCATATAATCAAACCCGAAATTGATTTTGAGGTAGGTTTTGACGAGCACCACCCCGCTGTTTACGACAAAGCCGTTGAGAATTTCCGCAAGTTCCAAGAAAAAGGCTGGCTGGTGGAAGATGATAAGGAGAAATATTATATCTACTCCCAGACTATGGACGGTCGCACCCAATATGGCTTTGTAGTAGGAGCATGGGTGAATGATTACACCGAAGGAAGAATCAAGAAGCATGAGCTGACACGCAGAGATAAGGAGGAAGACCGTATGAAGCATGTCAGAGTGAACAATGCAAACGTTGAGCCTGTCTTTTTCGCTTTCCCCGATAATGAAGCCCTTGAGGAGATTATACGTCAGGTGGCAGCCACTGAGCCGGAGTACAATTTCGTAGCTCCCGATGGCTTCGGTCACACTCTATGGCAGATTGACGATGATGCAATGATTGCAAAGATTACAGAAGAGTTTGCAAAAATCCCGAATCTGTATATAGCCGACGGCCATCACAGATCTGCCGCTGCCGCTCTCGTGGGAGCAGAAAAGGCTACTCAGAATCCTAACCATACAGGCAATGAGGAATACAACTATTTCATGGCTGTAGCTTTCCCGGCATCTCATCTTAAAATCATCGACTATAACCGTGTGGTGAAAGACCTCAACGGTCTAACAGAAGAGGAATTCCTCAAGCGTCTTGAGAAAGATTTCATTGTAGAACTCAAAGGAAANGAAATTTACAAACCGTCGGCTCTGCATAACTTTGCTCTCTATTTAGGAGGGAATTGGTATTCCTTGACAGCGAAAGAGGGNACTTATGATGCTGANCCTATTGGTGTGCTTGACGTGACTGTTTCATCCAACCTCATCCTACGTGACATCTTAGGAATTACCGACCTCAGAACTGACAAGCGCATTGACTTTGTTGGAGGCATTCGCGGTCTTGGTGAACTGCAAAGGAGAGTGGATAGCGGAGAGATGATGATGGCTCTTGCCCTGTATCCTGTGACTATGCAGCAGCTTATAGATATCGCTGACAGCGGCAACATCATGCCCCCCAAGACCACATGGTTTGAGCCGAAACTGCGCTCCGGTCTTATCATACATAAGCTCGACTAAATCCGAAGGACTCTAAAACAGACTTCAAACATAAGGAAGAAGTCTAAAAAAGATTAAAAACCTAATGGTATAACGTAGGTTAATAATATAAGTTATAGATAATTAATGTAGNGANNCNATTATTCGCGTCCACCGAGNATAAGGGTGCCAGATAATTTGATGCCTANCCTATGTGGACGCGAAAAATCGCGTCCCTACAGAACANTGTTCAAAGTATAGGCTTTCCTGAATAGTTACCATTAGACATAGAATAGAAGCAAAGTCTTAAATTTTTGCTTCGATTTTTAACATATAAAAGAGGAAAAAACGATTGCTTTAAATTTTGCAATCGTTTTTTTCATTTTCATACAACTTCCAGGGGCTTTGTTCGTTTATAAGTAAGAAGAATAAATCAAAACTATCCAATACGGATGCCATCGGGCATCATCACTATTCAGATAGTCTCTAATTTTAACTACTCACAATCTAAATTTTAATTTGACATGAAAAAGTTATTTTATCTTTTGCTTCTGATGCCTTTGGCATTTCTTGCATCCTGCAACAACGATGATGACCTCCCTGAGGTAGATCTGAAAGTAACCCTTAGCAATGTTTACCAGGATCCCTCTACTGAAAAGTTCTACTATGTAGATGAAGAGGGTGAGGATGGTGAAGAAGCAGCTCCAATTTTGATTGACGGTTTCTCAACAGTAGGTCAGAACTCCACAGTGGCAAATGCAAGATTCGCCCTCAATAACATCGTTCCTCTTGTTTGGGGCACTGAGCCTGAGGAGGATCAATCTTCACAACTTTATGTCCCCACTGAGTATCTTCGTGAAGGTGTGAACTACATTAATATTTCTGCAACTGTTCTTCAGGTGGACAAGAGCATTGCACAGTGCTACTTAGATGTTCCGGTTTATGTAGTTAGTTCAACTGACGAACTTCCTGCAGCTGACATGACTCTCGGCACATACAGCGTAACATTGAAAATGCAAAAGGATAANAAGTAAGAGNNATTCTGACACTCTCTAAATAAAAAAGGTGAACTCAGCTGAGTTCACCTTTTTTATTTCCTACAACTAATATTGAAATTATCAAGCACACAATGAGGCACTGGGGATAAAACAGATACTGCCATGGTGCTACCGGGGAAATGCCAGCCAAAGATGTAGCCATAAGCGTTTGCGCCCCATAAGGGATAAGAGCCTGCACAACACACGAACCGGTATCCAACAAAGAGGCAGCCTTTCGGGCAGGAATATTAAAATGACGTGATATATTCTTNGCAAGAGTGCCTACGGTAATGATGGCAACTGTGTTGTTTGCCGTGCAGAGATTCACAATACCGACCAACAAAACCACACTTGACTGAGCACCACGCACTGAACCAATGTTGTGTCCTACAAGTTTGAGAATATAATCAATTCCCCCGGCTTTCTTTATGATACCCAACATTCCGGCAGCAAGCAACGTCACTACTATAAGCGACCCAACAGAATCAATACCTTCTCCGGCAATCGTAAAAATATCAATCAGATTCTTACCCTCAAAGAGTCCCATTGCGATGGCACAGATAATGCCGGAAAACAAAACCACAATAACATTGATGCCAAGGATAGCGAGAATGATGACAACGAGATAGGGTAGTATCAACCAATTCGATATAGACTCGGAACTTTCGACTATTGATAAATCAGGACTGAATATGCAGTAGCATACCAAAGCCATAAGGGCAGCCGGCAACACAATCTTGATATTGGCAAAAAACTTGTCGCGCATATTACATCCCTGAGTGCGTGTGGCAGCTATAGTAGTGTCGGAAATGAAGGAAAGGTTATCACCAAAGAAAGCGCCACCCAAAACGATGGCAACAAAATAGGGTACCTCTCCGTTGATTTCAGATGCCATGTTCACGGCAAGGGGAGTCATTGCCACTACAGTTCCTACAGAAGTGCCAATAGCCATTGAGATAAAACAGGTGGCTACAAATAGTCCGGGTATAATCAAAGATGAGGGGAGCACTGAAAGTGCCAAATTTACAGTTGCCTCAACTGCTCCCGTGCTCTTGGCTATTGCTGCGAATGCACCTGCCAATATGAAAATCCAAATCATATATAGCACATTTGACGAAGCAGCTCCCTTGGAAAAGACTTCTATGCGTTCTGCAAGCGACATTCCATTCAGCGTGAAGGCTGCCCATACAGAGGCTATCAGTAGAGCCACGCTCAAAGGCATCCTATAGAAATCATCTATCACCAAGGAAGTCACCAAATAGACCACCAAGAAGACAATAATTGGGGAAATAGCAAATAGACCTTTTCGCCAACCTATGTCAATATTCAAATCAGACATTAATTATATTTATTGAGTAATCCCGAAAGAGTAGATTTGCTCTTCCGGGATTACAGATGATATGAGACTATGATTTAAAGCGATTCTGACTTCTTCTTTATCACTTGTTGACTTGATATTTGTTCCAGCCGTCTTTCAAGTAGGCNATAACCTGCTCGGCAGCAGCTACACCGGCATTGAAATTGGCTTCAGCAGTCTGTGCNCCCATCTTCTTCGGAGTGAAGAATACACGGGGACCAAACAATTTTTCAAATTCCTCTGATTTAGCAGGGCGAATATCGCTCACATAACGTAGGTCAGGCCTTTCCTGGAGAGCTTTTATCAAACCCTCCTCGTCTATAACCTCCTTACGGGCAGTGTTGACAAGAACGCCGTTCTTAGGCATTTTCATCACAAGGTCATAACCGATTGAATTCTTCGTCTGAGGAGTTGCAGGGATGTGGAGTGATACAAAGTCATTGTTGGCAAACAACTCGTTTACATCATGCACAGGAGTAACACCCTCAGCTTCCATTACAGCATCTGAGACGAATACATCNAATGCCTGAAGTTTCATATTAAAGCCTTTCGCGATTCTGGCAACATTTCTACCGACTTGACCAAAGGCATATATACCCAATGACTTATCCTTAAGCTCGGATCCGGAAGTGCCATTATACTGGTTGCGACACATCATCACAATCATACCGAAAACGAGTTCGGCAACGGCATTGGAATTCTGACCCGGAGTGTTCATAACGCAGATCTTGTGTGCAGTTGCAGCAGCGAGATCAATGTTATCGTAACCCGCACCGGCGCGGACAATTACCTTGAGCTTCGGAGCAGCGTCCATNACAGCAGCGTCAATCACATCGCTTCTCACGATAAGACCTTCAGCATTTTTTACAGCCTCAAGAAGATCGGCACGGGTGCCTCTTTCCACCAGCTCCATCTCGTTGCCTGACGCGTTAATAACGTTGGCAATAGCCTTTACCGCTGCAGGGGCAAAGGGTTTCTCAGTGAAAACTAATATTTTCATACGGACTATGGAGATTTAGTGAGTGGCTTCAAATTCTTTCATGCAAGCAACAAGAGCCTCAACGCTTTCCATCGGGAGAGCATTGTAGAGAGAAGCACGGAAACCGCCGACATCACGGTGACCCTTGATGCCTACCATACCCTTAGCAGACGCAAAGTCTAAGAACTCTTTCTCAAGCTCTGCATATTCAGGCTTCATAACGAAGCAAACGTTCATGATTGAACGGTCCTCGTGATTAGGAACAGTAGCCACAAACATCTTGCTTCCATCAATAGCATTGTAGAGACAATCTGCTTTAGCAATGTCCATCTTCTCTATCTCGCGCACACCACCAAGCTGCTTGTAATATTTAAGAGTCTGGAGGGCAGAGTAGATAGGAAGTACCGGAGGTGTGTTGAACATTGAGCCTTTCTTCACATGGGTGCGATAGTCGAGCATNGTAGGAAGAACACGATCAACATGACCCAATGCGTCATCCTTAACAATTACAAATGTCACACCGGAAGGCGCAAGGTTTTTCTGGGCACCACCATAAATGAGATCGTATTTCGCAACGTCAACAGGACGAGAGAAGATATCTGAACTCATGTCAGCAATCAAAGGCACTGACACTTCAGGATCTTTTCTGATTTCTGTGCCATAGATTGTGTTGTTGGAGGTGTAGTGGAAATAGTTCACGTCTCCGGGCACTACATAGTCTTTCGGTATATAATTGTAATTCTTATCTTTCGATGAAGCCACAACATCAACTTCGCCAAAGAGNTTGGCTTCCTTGATTGCTTTACTTGCCCNNACGCCTGTNTCNAGATATGCAGCNTTNGTAGNAAGCATGTTCATAGGCACCATCGCAAACTGCAANCTTGCGCCACCACCGAGGAATAGAACGCTGTAGCCTTCGGGAATTTCAAGAAGCTCCTTGAAAAGGCTTACTGTTTCATCCATTACAGCCTGGAACTGTTTGCTACGATGAGAAATCTCAAGAATGGAGAGACCCATGTCGGCAAAATCGCGGACAGCCTCAGCGGTCTTGTCAATAGTGTATTGACTCATTATGCTGGGACCGGCATAGAAATTGTGCTTTTTCATTTGATTGTCATTTTATAATGAAACTGTGGGCAAATTTAATAGTTTTATGGGTCTTTACAAAATATTTTTCTTTATTTTTTGACCTCAACCCTCAAATTTATTATTCCGCCCTATAAATTTGACATACTCACCATCTTGATATTCAATAACAAATTTCAAGAATTTCGCCCTTTTAACGATTCAAGTCGTTCCCACATTCGGGCTTCTTGTGGATTATCGCAAGGATGCCAGAANGTGGTGCCAACAAGATCGTCGGGCAAATATTGCTGCTTCACATAGTTTCCTTGATAATCGTGGGCATACTTATAGCCTTCATGATAGCCAAGATCTTTCATCAATTTGGTGGGCGCATTCCTCAAATGCAAAGGCACAGGGAGATTTCCGGTCTTCTCTACAGCAGCCAAAGCGGCATCGATCGAAAGATAAGCAGAGTTACTCTTAGGTGAATTTGCGAGATAAACCGTACATTCCGCAAGTATTATCCTTCCTTCGGGCCAGCCGATCTTTCGCAATGCATCAAAAGTGGCATTTGCAAGCAAAAGGGCATTGGGATTAGCCAAGCCTATGTCTTCCGAAGCCAATATGACAAGACGACGGGCAATGAATTCCGGGTCCTCACCACCNTTAACCATACGAGCGAGCCAGTAGACAGCAGCATCAGGATCAGAACCCCTTATTGATTTAATAAAGGCAGAAATAATNTCATAGTGAAGTTCACCATTCCTGTCATATGCCATAGGATTTTCCTGAAGACGCTCCGTCACTGTTNCATCATCAATAATCATTTTCTCCCCTTGTGGCGTAGATTGCTCAATCAGGTCAAGTATGTTCAGAAGTTTTCGGGCATCTCCACCGGCATAACGGTAAAGTGCCGTTGTCTCTTTAACCTCAACCTCACGCTCACTAAGAATTGAATCTTTTGCCAAGGCATTATCTAAAAGCTGTTGCATATCCTCAATCTCCAAAGGCTTCAGAGTATATACCTGAGCCCTTGACAAAAGAGGACGTATCACTTCAAACGAGGGATTCTCAGTTGTAGCGCCAATGAGAGTGACAATGCCTTGCTCAACAGCGCCTAAAAGTGAATCCTGCTGNGATTTGCTGAANCGATGNATTTCATCTATGAATAATATNGGTCGAGCCNTGGCAAACATACTCTTCGACTCAGCCTTACANTTTTCAATCACTTCCCTCACATCCTTNACACCGGAAGTNACGGCACTTAAAGTAAAAAATGGGGCATCAACAGCCTTGGCAATTATTTTTGCCAATGTGGTCTTACCGACTCCGGGAGGTCCCCATAGGATGAATGAATTAACCCGACCTGATAAAATCATTTTGCGGATAATGCCGTTTTCTCCTACAAGATGTTTCTGGCCTATGTAATCATCAAGTGTTGATGGCCGTAATCTTTCAGCCAAAGGGATATTATTATTTAGCATCTATTCGCTTGATTAAATCATTAAGATCAATTTCTGCAAGGCTATCTACTACAATATCGGAATAAGGCATGAGGACTTCACGTGGCAGGGTGCCGGCAACGCCGACTACAAGTGCTCCGGCTCCCTTTCCAGCCTTGACACCTTGAAGAGAATCCTCAAAAACAACACAGCTCTCAATATCCTTGTCCAATAATTCTGCACCTTTCAGATAACCTTCCGGATCAGGTTTCGACTTGGTTATTTGGTCGGCTGTGACGATGGCATTAAAGAAACTTCTTATATCCGGAAGTTCCTCATCAAGATGGCGCATCTTGTCATCATTGCTACTTGTAACCATTGCTGCCGAATAGTTGCCATCTTTTAATGCTGACAGTAGTTCATAAGCTCCGGGGAGATACTCATAATGCATTTTCCCTTCAAGTTCATACAGCCTATCCACTACATTCTTACGGGTAGCCATATCGGGATAATAATCATCAAGTATCTTATCGAGCGTACACCCTTTAATTTTAACCTCAAGATCTGCAACGCCTGTAGGATATTCTGAATTGACAGTTGCCCATATTCGGGAATACTCCTTTTCGCTATCAATCAACACGCCGTCGAGATCAAACAAAAATCCATATTTATTTTCCTTTTCCATATATATCTAAACGAGAANTTCATCACAAAATTAGGAAAAAATCGNAGATTAAGTTAAATTTGCAATCTAAATTGAAAAGATTGGGTCCATGATAAAGGATATTACATTAAGAGTCAGTCCGAAAGTAAGTGNTACACNGGAAAGGCTTATAGAAGAAGTTGCATCAAAATCAGGTATTACAGTCGCAGAAATCAATGATTTCAGGATTGTAAGACGTTCTATTGATGCAAGGCAGAAGAATGTCATGGTCAATCTTACAATAAGGGTTGCCACCGACGATGATAAGACTGTGATGCCTTTAGGGCAGCCTAAGCAATTTTCGCCTCTCCCTAAAGATGCCGACAACATCATCATTGTAGGAGCCGGACCTGCGGGACTTTTCGCTGCCTTAAAAGCAATCGAATTGGGGTTGCGGCCAATTGTCTTGGAAAGAGGACATGACGTTGACACCAGAAGGGTGGAACTTGCTTCCATAAGCAGAGAAAAAGTTATCAATCCTGACTCCAATTATTGTTTTGGAGAGGGGGGAGCCGGTGCTTACAGCGACGGTAAATTATTTACAAGAAGTAAGAAAAGGGGTAATGTGGAAGAGATTCTGCAACTACTTCATCAGCACGGAGCTTCATCGGAGATTCCTATAGATGCGCATCCGAATATAACAAGTTACAAACTGCCTGAAAAGATAAAGAATATC
>WFLX010335586.1_pt1 | contig 12327 bp, 13 predicted proteins | sample 4967041 | NCBI WGS metagenome assembly WFLX01 (sample SAMN12857096, study PRJNA449069) | gut metagenome | isolation source: stool from male and female vole | host: Microtus ochrogaster | place: USA:Florida | collected 2017 | reverse complement strand
AGTCAACGCCATCGCCTGCGGCCTGATCGATACGGACATGAACAGCCATTTATCTTCCGGGGAACTACAGGAAATCATCTCCGAAATTCCAGCAGACCGCATCGGGAAACCTGAAGAAGTCGCCGCTTTTGTACTGCACCTGATCCATGCGCCGGAATACCTGACCGGACAGGTCATCACACTGGACGGCGGCTGGACATAACCCCTTGCTGTAGTTACAGTTAACTAAGATTCGGGTGTCAAAAGGAACCCTTAAAGAAATTATATGGCAAGATGCAAAAATAATAATTCTGTGCATATGCATTGGGAGGAAATTAGAAATTCTTAACATTCCTTCCAATACCCAGCAATTTCGGAACACGATGTTCCGAAAAGGGGCAACTGAGCCATGGATGGCGAATTGCCCCGTTTGCGTCCGTCTTCCACAACATAAATTAGGAATGTTTAGAATTTCTTATTTCCGTACAGCGGCATAGGCACAGAATATTATTTGTACAGCTTGCCACCTCAAAATTTATAAGGTTCCCTTTGACCCTCGAATCCTAATTACAGTCAGCTAAGAAAACGCGTTCATCAGCGATTTCCTAAAAGAGTAAATTCCCCTCTATTCCATATACTATCTCTATGGAACACGAGGGTTATCTGCAAAAGCTAATGCAATACGTTTATTTTTTCTTTCTGAGCGCCTTTGCGGGATTTCTATGGGAAGGGACGCTTACCCTGCTTCGGGACAATGTGGTCTGCAAGCGCGGATTTTTCTATGGACCATGGCTTCCCGTTTACGGCGTGGGCGGAGTTCTTTTTTATCTTCTGCTTCACCGCCTGAAAAAGCATTATGTCCTCTGCTTCTTTCTTTCCGCAGCCATCGGAACGGCGCTGGAGCTCGTTATCGGACTTCTGATCCGGCAGGTATATCATCTGAATTACTGGGATTATTCCGGTTTTACTTTTAATTATCTTGGATTGATCTGTCTGCTGTCCTCCATCGGCTTCGGTCTGGCAGGCGTCTTCTGGGTCGGTTATTTCAGCCGCTATGCCTTAGCATTGTGGAATAAGCTCCCCATAAAAAAACAAAAGACGCTGCTGCTCCTTCTGCTNCTTCTCTTNACCAATCGACTGTATCATTGCAGTGCCTGCGCCCCATACCGGACGCGGCATCACGTACTAAGGAAACACCGATTAGATATGGGTTCACACTGCTTCGAAGCACAGCTCCCGCGCTTCCTGTCAGTCTTCGATCTCATATACCTCCCGTTCTGTCCTGACCGTCAGCTCATCCGTCTTCATCTCCAGTTCATTCAGATATTTTTTCATCTTCGGATATGTGGTCAGATCTTTATAGATAAAGTACACGGAAAACAGCATCAAAAAGCCTGCCAGCGTCGTAGAAAATCCTTCCGAGATCCCAAGGGCGGGCAATGCTTTATACACCGTCGCCGCGGTTCCCACCAGGCTGACAATCGTCCGAAGATAGGAAAGATGCGTCTGGTCAACGGCAAGACGGCTGTTGTAAAAGGAAAGATCCGTCCTGACCTTCGACAATTCCGTTCGTTCGATCGAAAGCTTATTCTGGTTGATCGCCATCGCCTCGTTTTTCCCCATATTCTCCGGAATCCTGCGCGGACCGGACGCTCCCTGTCCCCCCTCCTGCTCCTTCCTCACAGGCATAGCGTTCTCCTCCTCTACTCTGATTTGTGTATCTTATAACGGTCTGAAATCCGAAGCGGGATGCTTACAGATCGGGCAGATATAATCCTCCGGCAGGGTATCGCCCTCATAGACATAGCCGCATACCGTGCAGATAAAGCCCTTTTTCTTATTCAGGTCCGCCGGCGCCTGCTTGATATTCTTCTGATAGTAAGCATATGTTACCGAAGGATCTTCATTGAACAGCTTCGCATCCGTAACGTCTGCCAGAAACAGCGTATGTGTCCCCAGATCCGTCATGGACACCACCTTTGCCGAGAGCATGGCATTGGTCTGCTCTGCAATAAAAANCAANCCATTCTCCGATCTNCCGTAAGAAATGCTCTCTAACTTATCCNCATNCCTGCCNCTCTGAAATCCCCAGTGCTTNTAGGTCTCAAATTTTGATTTNTCNGACAGGATNGAAACATTGAACAATCCGGTATTAACGATCATNTCATGTGTCAGATTNCTCTTATTNACNGNCACCGTNATNCGGTTCGGNTNCGTCGTCACCTGCGTNACCGTATTGACNATACAGCCNTTGTCCCTGCCGTNCTCCTTTGCCGTCAAAATAAATAATCCATACGTAAGTTGATACATTGCTTTGGAATCCATAATTCATACCCTCCATAAAAGTAATTAATAAACAATCTGATCTCTTCCGTTATTTTTACCAATATATAATTTATTATCAGCCCTTTTGATCCTTTCTTCGTAGGACTCCTCTTTATGCCCTGCCTCAACACCGAAGGTCATAGTGATCCTGATCTCATTATCTCCATATGTAAAATCATATTCCCTGATTGCTTTCTGCAGCTGTTCTACACGCGTCTTNGTCCCGNCATGATCCAGCTGNTAGATCAGCAGGAATTCCTCGCCGCCCCACCGGCTGGCAAATCCGCAGTCCTTGATATTGTCCATGATCAGCTGCGAAATCTTGATCAATACATGATCCCCCGCGTCGTGTCCATAATTGTCATTGATCCTTTTAAACCAATCGACATCGCACATCACCACCGAATAGTCAATCTTATCATTCTCCATGGCTTTCAGCTTATTATTGCAGCTTCTTCTGTTAAAAAGCGTGGTCAGCGGATCGTTTTCAATCAGATTTTTCAGATCGCCCCGCATTTTTGACGCATACAGCCCGATCGTTCCAAGCTCGTCCCCCCGCTGCGCGATCTCATCATCCAGAGACGCCGTCAGATCCTCCCTTGGNGATNATTGCCAGGAATTCATTGATGCCATTGATATCCNCAGTCANCCGTTTNGAGNACAGCCGGATCNACAACGCAGCGCACAACACGGCANGNATCGNAAATACAACAAACCAAGCCAGAACAGNAAACACCTTGTCATCAACCTGCTGCCTGTTCTGTCCTGCAAATACCATGCCGATGACTTCCTGATTGCTGTTCAGCAGCGGCATATAATAACCGATATACTTCATGCCGTTTACATCCACATTACTGGAATAATAGTTCCTTCCTCCCAGAAAAACTTCCCTGACGACCTCCGGGCTTGCCTTGGTGCCTATCACTAATTTACCGTCTTCATTGACCACGGTCGTCATTACACGCGTATCATGCCAGAATATCGTCGTATCGATCCCTGAACGCTCCTTGACGCGGCTCATCATCGCGGATGTCGTGATATTCATATCGNCCTTATATNATATATCANCTTCANAATGATAATCNCCCGGAACCGTAAGTTCAAGGCNANCAAGCAANACATTGGTCGTAGATTCCAGCTCNTCCNNAATGCTNANGGTGTAAGAACGATANAGNAGTATCATNCCAAANGAAACGATNAGTATGGACAATATCAATANCGGCAGCAGACCGATAAATAATAATTNTTTCTGGATGCTGTTATTCTTTTTCAAACAGGGAATCCCCCTTTATTCTGTCGCAACCTTACTGAAGCTTCCTTGGGACATATCCAAAACAACCGCCTATAAAAACCGGATGGTCTTCCTCCCGTGTACGCTCCCGAAAACAACAACATATGGTTTCAAAAACATTTAATTCCACAATATTGAGCAACTTTATTATATGACGTTTCCTAAGAATATTCAAGTTATTTTAAAGTTGTATATAAAGCTTTATAAAGCGTTTAAAAAGCAGAACGTATCCCTCAGGCATTTTCCTGTCTCTGCGTAACTCCTATGGTCAGCTCAAAGTCCTCATTTACCTTTTTCAGATACCGCGCCCCATATCCTGCCGCAAGCAGCATGGGCGCATACGCGTCCCTGCCGCTGATATGATACATGTACGGATATGCCTCAAAATGCTGTTTGTAATCCCTGACAAACGCAAGGATTCCTTCCTGTATCTCCCTGATCCCCTCCGGATTCTTCTCCGGCTTCTGAAATCCCAGCTGCACCTTCCCCTGTCGATCCGGATAAAATCCTTGAAACGAAGGCTGCTCCGATGACGTCAGCAGTTCAAAATATACGTTATACATCTGTGCGGGATTGTGCTTTTTCCATAGCTCCCTGTTGTCTGAAGACGAATAAAGATAAGATACCAGCGAACCGTCCTGCAGCATCGTCTCGCTCATATAAGGCTCCGCATTATGTACCGTATTGGTGCCCGCCACGATTCCCGTCACCCGGCAGGGAATGTTCCATTCCTTCTCAAAAAGGACCTTAAGCGCCGCCGCGCCGCTTCCCGCCCAGCCGATATCAACCGCCGCCACGCTTCTGGCCTGTCCGACGGCATCCCGATACCATACTCCCGCAGCTTCCCGTTGTTTTTGATACAGCTTCAGCACAGTTTCCCAGTTGCTGCAGATAAAATCCGTAAATTCCCCCGCATTGGCATACGTCAGCTTATCCTCCGGCTTCATCGCCTTCCAATTCTTCCTCCGGCCCGCAATCAAGCTCTGCCTGTATTCCTGACGTCTTCTCTCAAGCCTTTCTTTTTTTTCAGCATCCTCCTCATCAATCTCTACCGCAAACGGCTGATAATATCCCTCCCTCAGATATTCCGGCACATGATCCGCAAGGCTGCCCGTCAATTCCTCCAGCTCCATATCTTTTAAAATATCCGCCAGCGCGATATTCTGTCCCACCTTATGATCGATCATTTTCCGCAGGTAATCATATTTCATATACTCCGCAGAAAGCTTGGCTGCCGCCAGCCTGGACCAATATACATACGCCGTCTCCTCACCCGGATACAGGATATCATATGCCTGTTTCAATATCTCGCCGTCTCTGGAAAGAAACAGAATCTTCTCTATGCCGTGCTCCCTGCAATAGCTGTGGATAAAAGCACAGTAACCCGTCACAAAAAGCCCGCCATAGATATAGCCGTACTCACCGTTCCTGCTGTATCTGCATAATCCGCCGTAAATGCGGTTATTGACAAGCCCCCTGTATGCTCCGCCGATCATAGGCGACATATCATAGCAGCGGTACAACAGCGTATTCCGGTTGACATTCGGATACAGAAACGGCGTAAATCCATGCTTTTTCGCCATTTCAAAATCGCTGCGCCTGTTGTCCCCCACATGGGCGAAGGTCAGCCCGCTTTGCTTTTTACGCGCCTGTTGTCCTAAGCCGTCCGTCTCCTGCATATCCTGCGATTTTTGCAGACAGTACTTCCTTACATAATCAAAAAGCCTGCCGTTTCCCTTGGCCTTCTGCACCTCGCAGGATACAAAGATCTTTTCGTACCCATCATACCCACAGCGTTTCAGCAGCTGCTCCAGCCCTTCTTCCGTAAGATACATATCCGAGGTGAGCACGATGCGCTGACCACTTTCCCGCAGCTTCCTATATACTTGCTGCATATAGGGATTGGCATAGCAAAGGGACAATTCCGTCTCCATCTCAGCCTGCATCCCGAGCTTACTGTCCAGCCCCGTCATCTCTTCAAGCTGCTCCCATATCTCCGAAAGATTGACTTCAAAGCTGCCGCAGCGGTCAAACTTTTTGCCTCTCGCAAGGTATTCCGCTTCCATCCTGATGCGTTTAAAATCCATATATCCCAGCTTCTGCCCCACGATATAAAACAGGTCTGTCGGTTCGGAGAACGGTCTGAAAACCAGCGTATCAAATATATCAAAGGAAACAATATCATATGCCTTCAGCTTCTCTGCCAGCTGATCCGGCGAAGGATGTCTGACCAGCACATTTTCCGGTGTTTTCAGAGGAAGCCTTTTTTCCTCATAAACNGGAATCGTAAGCGGCGCGCCCAGCCACCGGCAAAACAATAGATAATATGCCACATTCAGCCACAACAGATANNNATAAGANANNANNCTNCCNANNCCCNTNCTNCCGTCNTGNACNCTGTGATANCGCTGCGCTATNCCNNCCTGCCTGTTCACCAGCAGGGCGTATAATCCTTCCCTCACAGATTCCTTCCTCCTATGTTTCTGCTGTATTTTCTTTCTTCAAACTGCACTATGACAATTGCCACTTTTTTCAGAGTCTCCTGCTTATTGAAATAGTAAAGTGATTAAAAGCATGGATTTTCTGAAAATTAATATAGATAAATAGACGATAAATTTGCTTTATAGAAAAATATGCTTTGAATGTATGGTAGCATGGAATGTGCGGAATTGCAAATATAAGTTTTCAGTCAGCGGCAAAATTAACGCCAATCAAAGAGTTGTTTTACTAAACTCATATTTTCCCGGAACGACACATATCATAAACCAATACTATATTTAAAGAGTAAAATATAATGAAAATAAAAAATACAAGCGCCTTGATTATCTCTATCCTTATTCCTATTGCCGTTGGATCATTATCAGCTCTTTTCAGCGGAAGGACGTCGTTATATTCCCAAATAAACAAACCGCCGCTTAGTCCTCCTGGTTACGTCTTTCCTATCGTATGGTTCATTCTTTATTTTTTAATGGGAGTTTCATCTTACATAATTTATGAGTCCAATAGTCTACAGAAAGAAAATGCCTTAAAAACTTATGCCCTTCAATTATTTTTTAACTTTTGGTGGAGTATCATCTTTTTTAGATTTTCTTTGTACTTATTTGCTTTCCTTTGGCTGCTGGTAATGATTGCTTTAATAGCCCTGATGATTTATAAGTTTTATCAAATCAANCGGTTGTCNTCNTATCTGCAGANTCCATATCTGCTTTGGTGTTTGTTTGCTGCATATCTGAATTTTATGATCTACAGGCTGAACTGAAGTATTGTGGTGAATCAAATATATAATAATATTCGATTCACCACATATGAAAATTCCCCTAAAACACATAATAGCTTCTCAGCTGTATATACTATTCTCGAGGGAATTTCTATGAAACANTTAAAACAATATACAATTATCGGAATCATTTTTGTATTNATCACGGGAACACTGGCACATTTTTTATATGATTGGAGCGGAAATAATCGTATCGTCGGGTATTTTACGCCAATCAATGAATCCATCTGNGAACATATGAAGCTGTTGTTCTTCCCGATGTTGATCTACTCNCTTATCATNATCTTAAAATTCCGCAGGGTATACCCCTGTATTGCTTCTGCTTTAAGCTTCGGAATCTTAGCAGGCGCGTTTCTGATCCCGCTTTTTTACTATGCTTATACCTATATCCTTGGTAACAATGTTTTTATTATGGATATCAGTATCTTCATTTTGAGTATTATGATCGCCTTTGGGTTCTCTTATAAACTCACGCTGTCCCGCCGCCTGGAATCTTACACATCTATACTAGGCATGTTAGTGAGCGTTCTTTTAATATGCTTTTTCTTTTTTACTTACAATCCCCCGGATGCTGCTATCTTTCAAGAGCCGGAGATTTCGGAAATCGGATAAACTCCGGACTCCACGCGCCATAAGGACTGTCCTGATTTTCTGCTGACTGCTATGATTTCAACTCGATATATTTCGTTTCTATATATTTTGTAAGCCATACTCCGTTCTGAGACAGGTAAAATTTCTTTCCGTCATGATACATCTCTTCAGCGTTGATTTTCAGTACAACCGGATTACCATGTCTTTTTCCAACCTTCAACGCCGTTTCTTCATCCTTTGATAAATGCACATATAACCGGTTCATTGGTTTTATCCCCTCTGCCATAATAGACTCCAGAAAACGCTCCGCAGTCCCATGATACAAAAGATGCGGAGGCTGCTTTTCTTCCAATTCAACATCAACCGAAATGGAATGACCCTGATTAGCGCGGATCAGCGTCTTATCTTCGTTAAAAGAATATCTATGCTTATTATCTGTCCTGACAATCTCTTCCAAAATTCCCATATCAATTGTTCTTCCTGTATCATTAATACCAGCCAATAGTTCTTCCACATCAGCCCATCCATGCTCATCCAATGAAATGTGCGCCGCATCCGGCTTGTGTCTCAAAACCAGACTAATGAACACACTCAGCTTATTTAAATTCTCCATGATAGATACTCCCCTTAAATATATTGTGATTGATTTTTTATCACATCTATCTCCTTCTAAAGAGTATCGTAATATAAATATCGCTGCATATCAATTATTTTTTTGCTTTCTAATTCTCTGAGTTTATAAGCATTGACACAAATTGCAGGCTTCGCTGCTCATAAAGATAAATTATTCTCCATCTTCACATTTCTACATTTTCCTACATATAATATATAAATATCCCCCTAGGAAGAATTATGAAAAACAACTGTCAAAGTCTCTATATTTTATCAACTATAGCTTGTCAGCTTGCAGAATGTCTTAATGAGGAAGAATTGGAAATACTTTCGGCTGATCTGAATACTCTTGGAGAAATGCTTGAGTCTTTGTTAGCGCGTAAAGCCAAATGTGGGGATGACTAATGCCGATTGTATCTATGATTTCATAGTCATATTACAAATATTATGTTGAATGCGAGTCGTTCTTACCTATAATCTTTGCATTTTATATGTAGTAACTAATCCTGCCAAGAGTATGATCATTAATGACGTCAAACATATTCCAAACTTTGCAAGTGTCATTTCTCTGTCACTTTTTCTTTCCTCCCTTATCCCCTCCACATTGTTAATGCTTATATTTTATCAAAGAAAGACATCGTAATAGGGAGCCCACCCGTGACTCCCTTTACTTGGTTACAATAATTTCTTCGGCACCCGTCCAAAGAAAAATTGTAATAATATTATATGTTTTGATCAAAATATTATGTATAGGCAAAAGTAAAGGGAACTCACTCGTAGTTCCCTTACTTGAATAACTATAATGATACCCCACTCGTGAGTATCTTTCTTGTATCTTTATACTAGCATGAAAAATACAGCTTGTCCACCTTTATTTTAGAATTTGCGCAGATGCTTGACTTTTGATCCAATATGCGATATTCTCATTCCAGTGTATGTTAATCTAATACATGGATTTTGATTGGCAGAGCACCGGCGATTTCTTATTTGTATCTATGTTATCTTTTAAATCCGATTTTTAAAAGTTATTATTCGTTTGCTCTATTATTTTTCGTCAAAGTTGCAATCTATGATTTTTTGTCAAAGTTGCGGATTCTTTTTTGCAGCATGGATTCCCTGTTGAAAACATGAAATATTGGTTTGCGGTATCAAAGACCGCTTTATGACATGGAACACTTATTTATAACTTTGATTTCTAATTTATACCACCAATGAAAGGAACATATTGTATGAAAAAAAACATTAAAAAAAGTAATATATCCACTACATACACAGCCCAAAACAATATCAATCTGGATGACCTCCATGGAGCCATCCCCGTCCGTATGTCCAATGATTACCTTTTCCGGGCATTAATGCAGACCAACACCAATGTCTTAAAGTCCCTGATCTGCGCCCTGCTCCATCTGGATCCTGATGACGTTACCTCCGTTACGATCCTTAATCCGATCGAGCTGGGCAAGACCATTGATGAAAAAAATTATATCCTTGACATCAAAGTGGAATTAAACGGACGCACGATTCTGAATCTTGAGATGCAGGTCATCAATGAAGGAAATTGGCCGGAACGCTCCCTGTGCTATCTGTGCCGCGTCTTTGACAGCTTAAACCGCGGGGAGGATTATGAAGATGTCCGCCCTGCCATACAGATTGGGCTTCTGGACTTCACCCTCTTTGCGGACAGTCCCGAATTTTTCGCCAACTACTATCTTATGAATGAAAAAAGTCACCTGATATATAGTGACAAATTCCGTCTGTCTGTGTTAGACTTAACACAGATAGACCTTGCAACCAAGGAAGACCGAGATTATCAGATCGACCGCTGGGCCGCCGTGTTTAAAGCCACCACATGGGAGGAATTAAAGATGCTCGCAGAAAATAATCAGTACATTGAAGATGCAGTTGCCACCGTCTGCCAGCTTACGCAGGAGGAAAAGATCAGACAGCAGTGCGAAGCGCGCGAGGATTATTACCGCCGCACGGCAGGCAGAGAAAAACGCCTCAAACAAACCACCAAGGAGCGGGATGAGCTGAAGGAAGCGCTTGCCCAAAAGGAGGCGGAAATCGTAAAGAAGGATGATGAAATCGCTAAAAACCATGCCGACATCGCCAAGAAGGAGGCTGATATTGCTAAGAAAGATGACGAAATCGCTAAAAACCATACAGACATTGCCAAAAAAGAAGCGGAAATCGAACACCTCCGCAGTCTGCTTGCCAACCNCAATAACTCCGCAAAATANAATAGTGCACCCGGTTTTCGCAACCGGGTGNNCCATTNAGTNACGGTAGATCTATNTTACCATGCAGATGATCTTGCCCAAGTGAAATATACAATAGGTGCAGAAATGACAAAACCCGCTTCCCTTAGATGGTCGATCCAGTTGTAAAAAGTTCCATACAGTACACCATTTAGTACACCATTTGCCTCGCCCCATCAATAATTGGAAAGACCGCTGTAACGACATTCCATGATGAGCCTGACCTAATCATCCTTGTTAATCCGTTTTGCGCTCATAATGATCACTCCTTTGATAGTGGGATAAAACGCTTGCCTCCAGCATGGATAGCAGCGTAAAATGCCAGCGTTTCCCAGCAACCATTATAAAGTTCTCGACGGAATGGTTAAAGTCTCCATTTTACTTAGCGCTTACGAAAGGCAAAGGATATGATGCTTACCTGCTTGCTTTAATGTCTTAAGTCTATCTATTATACTTAAATGCTAATTTCATAAAAATATATTCTTTAGTTAAAAAAAGACTTCTGATATAATACAGACTTTTCCATTGCTTCTCTCATTGAAAATCTATGAGTATCATAATACACAAAATTACACGTCACATTATCATATGCATAAGAAATATCTATTCCACTTTCTCTTGAAAATAATTTTGTCATTTCATACGAATTTTTTTTACATACCATTGACCATAGACTCTTAAATTGGGATTCATAAACTATCCCATTTATGCATAATTCATAGCATATCATGTCTATATCATTTTTCAAATACAAGTCTAATTGATCTCCTAATGGTTTAGTACAATCAAAGTCCATACTAATTCCCCTCTCCTTCTCACAAAATTCTTTTCACTATAAATTATAGATCAACAGCAAACTTTTTCTAATCATCCTATGAGAATTTATATATTCATGAAGCAATCACATTTAATTTTCATATGCAATATACTTGTTATTTTTTGTGCTTCACCTACTTTAGCGTTACTAGTATATATTCCAGCATAAACTCTCACTAATATAATCTTACTCATGCTTCCCCATCCATAAAAATCAGAGTTTATTTATTTTTCTGATAAATGCTCATAAGTCTATTGTATGCTTCTTCATCTTGGCATATCTTTAAATATTCTACTTCTCGTTGCCCTACAAGCATTTGAAGTTCCAAAGATTTTTCTGATGTATTAATCTTTGATCTTATAAAAGCAGCTAATAGTTCTGTTAATGGCTCTCCAATTGCCTCTTTAAAATTGAATCCCAAAATCTGCATTATATTGAATATCTCTTTCGATAAGATGGGTTTAATAGCGTTTATACCATCTTGGATTTTTCCTGAATCATCATTAGTACTTTGTTTTAAAACATCTTCCAATAATGGAATAATACTATTTGTTATGTAATCTATCTCATCTTGTGTTATTTTCTGCGTTATTATATTCTCTTCATATGCTTGCGAAATCTGAATAAGTCTATTTTTATCTGATATAAGTTCATTTATAATTTCTTCCAAATTATTTATAATTTCATCTTTATCTCCCTTATTCTTTACTGTTCTTATCTTATCAATAATTGCCTCTACACTTTTTCTTCCTGCTATTGTTGCCAGTTCAGTTCCTAATGCAATCATTTCGGGTGTCAATTCCATAATATAATCCCCCTTCTCTCAATATCTATTATCTCAACTTCTTAATCACAAAACAAACCAATCCAAATTGAACACTTCACAAAATATAGTAACTGTTAAAAACGAAACAACTGTTTTATAATCAATATTATCTATCCGATTTTGACGATACTCATAAATCATTCGCATATCCTTTATTTGTGACAAACAATATTTTACTTGTATATCATCTATAAACTCATCTAAAACATTTATAACAGCATCCGATAAATCTATTATATTTTCATTGAATTCTATGTTTTCAGCATTATAATGCTCTTGCTTTATTTCCTCAATTAGTTCAAATATACTAAATGATTCTTCTTCCTCAGGCTCACTGTGGGCTATTCCATT
>WFLX010271197.1_pt1 | contig 12335 bp, 12 predicted proteins | sample 4967041 | NCBI WGS metagenome assembly WFLX01 (sample SAMN12857096, study PRJNA449069) | gut metagenome | isolation source: stool from male and female vole | host: Microtus ochrogaster | place: USA:Florida | collected 2017 | reverse complement strand
CACCCAGGACTTCAACCTCTATGCCGGCGGTGACTTCCGCGAGTTTGACGACTATGACGAAGGTATGCGCTATGCCGCCGAAAACAATCGCGCCGTGCTCGTTGACTTCTCGGGCTATGGCTGCGTGAACTGCCGCAAGATGGAAGGCGCCGTGTTTGACACCGAAGAAATCTCAGGCATTATCCGCGAAAACTTCGTGCTCATCAAGCTGATGGTCGACGACAAGCAGCCNCTCGACAAGCCGGTGACCGTCGACGATGCCGGCAAGCAGATCACTCTCACCACTGTGGGCGAGAAGTGGGGCTACCTGCAACGCCACAAATTTGCCGCCAACTCACAGCCCTATTATGTGATGCTCGACAACAAGGGCGACGTGCTGGCCATGCCTTATTATTATGACGAAAATGTAGCCAAGTTTGCCGAATGGCTCGGTGAGGGCATCAACAAATATCTCGGGAAATGAAACCGGAAAACCATCGCCCACATACCCGCGAGGAAAAAATCGAGGCTCTCGGCCGCGTGATCGACACTCTCGACATCCTGAGAGTGGAATGTCCGTGGGACCGCAAGCAGACCAACGCCTCGCTGCGCCCCAACTCCATCGAGGAGATGTATGAGCTCAGCGACGCCCTGCTCAGCGACGACACCCCCAACATTGCCAAAGAGCTCGGCGATGTGCTGCTCCACATTCTTTTCTACTCAAAGATAGGTGAGGAGAAAGAGCAGTTTGACATTGCCGACGTGGCCGACAAGCTCAATGCCAAGCTCATATTCCGTCATCCCCATGTGTTTGGCGACGCAGTGGCCACCGACGCCCACGGCGTGGAGCTCAACTGGGAGCAGATCAAGCTCAAGGAAAAGGGGGGCAACCGCACCGTGCTCGAAGGAGTGCCCAATTCTCTGCCGTCGCTCATCAAGGCCTACCGCATTCAGGAAAAAGCCGCCAACTCGGGCTTTGACTGGGAGAAGCGCGAAGATGTGTGGCAGAAGGTAAAGGAGGAAATCGGCGAGTTTGAAGCCGAAGCCCGCAAAGCCGAGCAATCCGATGCCAAAATCTCGGAGGCTGACCGCAGTCGCCTCACCGGCGAGATGGGCGATCTGATTTTCAGCCTCGTCAATGCCGCCCGCCTCTATAAAATCAATCCCGACACTGCCCTCGAACTCACCAACGCCAAGTTTATCCGTCGGTTTAACTACATCGAGCAGCAGGCCGCAGCTCAGGGTGTGGCTCTCAAAGACCTCACCCTCGGCCAAATGGAGGAGCTGTGGCAGAAAGCCAAAACCTTTGAGCACGAAGGGGAATGAGAAAGATGTCACGACTTATAATATTGGCCGCCGCGCTGACAGCGACCTTCCTCGGGGTCAACGCCAAGGTGCTGAAGGACTATAACGCCGTTATAGCTCCCGGCTCGCGCGCCGACATAACCCTGGTGATCGACAGCATCGACTTCAGAAGCGACCTCACGAGAGTGTATGGTCACATTGACTCGCGCCCAAACACCTCGGCCTGCATCAACTCTTTTGTGCTCAACGCCGACAAGACCCCCTTCCCCGCCACCGACATCGAGGGCTTTGACTTCGAGCGCAGGTTTCAGTGGGAGGAGACCGGAGTGCTGCCCATAGAGATTGATTTTCCCGTAATAAAAGGTGTGAGGCCCACCGCCTCGCTCAACATCGTGGCCGTCACCGACCGCGGCCCCTGCAGCTGGAACATCACCCGCAAAGCTAAGAAATGATAGTCTGTATCACCGAGAAACCGAGCGTGGCCAAAGACATAGCGGCTATACTCGGAGGAAAGTCAGCGCCGCGCCGCGAGGGCTATTATGACTGCGGCGACTATAAGGTGACATGGACCTACGGCCACCTCTGTTGCCTCAAGGAGCCCAACGATTATACCGAGCTGTGGAAACGGTGGTCGCTCGGATCGCTCCCCATGATTCCTCCGAAATTCGGCATCAAGCTCATTGACATCGACAACTACAAGCGCCAGTTTAAGGTAATCGAAACCCTGCTCGGCGAGGCTGACACGGTGATAAACTGCGGTGATGCCGGCCAGGAGGGTGAGCTGATTCAGCGCTGGGTCATGCAGATGGCGGGAGTGAAATGTCCCGTGATGAGGCTGTGGATAAGCTCGNTGACCGATGATGCCATCCGNGACGGATTCTCCAAGCTGCGCCCCGAGGCTGACTTCAACAACCTCTATCTCGCCGGCCTGAGCCGCGCCATCGGTGACTGGATTCTCGGCATGAACGCCACGAGGCTCTACACCCTTAAATATAGCGGTCCCGGAAAAGTGTTGTCGATCGGTCGCGTGCAGACCCCCACACTGGCGCTCATCGTTAACCGCGACGCCGAGATTGCCAACTTCAAGCCCAAGGATTACTGGGAGCTGGTGACAGTTTATCGCGACACAAGGTTCTCGTCAACAGGGCGCAAGTTTGACTCACTCGAGGAGGTTGAGAAAGTCATTGCTGAAATCAGGCCGGAGACCTTTGTGGTGACCGATGTGCAGAAGAAAAGCGGGCGCGAGAGTGCGCCGAGGCTCTTCGACTTGACCTCGCTCCAGGTGGAGTGTAACAAGCGCTGGGGGTGGACCGCCGAAGAAACCCTGCGCCTCATTCAGACCCTCTATGAAAAGAAGGTAACCACCTATCCGCGTGTCGACACCACCTATCTCTCCGAGGATATTTATCCCAAGGTGCCCGGTATTCTCAGGCGCATGACCCCCTATAGCGAGGTCACCGAGCCGCTACTCGCCGCCAAGATTCCCAAGTCAAAAAAGGTGTTCGACAACTCGAAGGTTACCGACCACCATGCCATCATACCCACCGGTGAGCGCCCCGACGCCCTTGTGGGCAACGAGCGGCGCCTCTATCACATCATTGCCCTGAGATTTATCACCGTGTTCTATCCCGACTGCCGCTTTGAGGCCACGACCGTGCTTGGCAAGGCGGGCAAGGAGTCGTTTAAGGCGGGAGGTAAGGTGATTGTCGACCCGGGNTGGCGCGTGGTNGCGGCTAAATATGAGAAGCCCGACGACAAGAAACCTGCCGACCCNTCGGCTGACGATCAGGATAAGAAAGATGATGGCGAAACCGCCGTGTTGCCCCCGTTTGAGGTCAACGAAAGCGGCCCCCACACTCCCGGCTATCTCAAGAAAACCACCCAGCCACCCAAACATTACACCGAGGGCACCCTGCTCAGGGCGATGGAAAGCGCCGGCCGCACGGTCGACGACGAGACCCTGCGCGAAGCGATGAAAGAAAACGGCATCGGGCGCCCGTCGACCCGTGCTGCCATCATAGAAACCCTTTTCAAGAGGGGATACATACGCCGCGAGCGCAAGTCGATAGTGGCTTGTCAGGCGGGTGTCGACCTTATCGACACCATCAACGAGGAGCTGCTCAAAAGCGCCAAGCTCACCGGCCTCTGGGAGAACAAGCTGCGCCAGATAGAGCGCGGCAGCTATTCGGCGCCCGAGTTTATCGCCGAGCTCAAGGAGCTGGTGAGCAACATAGTGAAAAATGTGTTGAGCGACAACTCCATGCGCAAAATCGAGACTCAGCCCGACCTCCCCGCGGCCAAAAAGAGCCGTTCCGGAGCGAAGAAGGAGAGCGGCGCCGCTACCGCCCCAAAGAAGCGCGCCGCGGCTGTGAGGTCGTTCGACCAGGTGGCCTGTCCTCTCTGCGGCTCGGGCCATATTCTCAAAGGGCGCACAGCCTTCGGGTGCAGCCGCTATGCCGAGGGATGCCGGCTGATATTGCCTTTCGAGCAATATCCCGACACGCTCACTCCCGCCAAACTCAATCAGAAACTCAAATCATTCAAGAAATAATGCCGGGCGAAAAATCTTCAGAACTCTTCCCTGTGGTTGACCTTTCGGGCAACGTGATCGGTAAGGCTACCCGTGGCCAATGTCATGACTCTCACTCGATGTTGCTTCATCCGGTGGTTCACCTCCATGTGTTCACTCCCCGTCGCGAGGCGCTGCTGCTTCAGAAGCGCTCGCTTGCCAAGACCATTCAGCCCGGCAAGTGGGATACCGCTGTGGGTGGCCATGTGGACTATGGCGAGACTATCCCCGAGGCGCTGCTGCGCGAAACCCGCGAGGAGCTCGGCGTTGACGCTTCGGCGGCTGTGGCCGTGGGGAGATATGAGTGGAAGTCGGCTGTGGAGCGCGAGCTTGTCAACATATTCGAGATGGAAGCCGACCCCGACAATTTCATCACCTCATTCGACCCCGAGGAGGTTGATGAGGTGAAATTCTGGCCCGTTGAGGAGATTAAGGCCGCTTTCGGAAAGGAGATCCTCACCCCCAATCTCGAGCGGGAGCTGCAGACCGTTTATCCCGAAATTTTCAGCCTATGAGCAGCGACCTGTGGCAATGGATTGCGGTAGGGGTGCTTGTGGCGTGGGCCGTGTGGCGCATAGTGGTTCATATCCGCTCTAAGCGCCGCAAAACCGGCGACGGCTCATGTGGCTGCGGCTGCGCGGGATGTGACGCCGCCTGCCCTATCAAGGATGAGGCGAAAAAACGTTAGCGGTTCATGCGCTTCAACACACTGTAGGCCTCCACGATGCCGAGCTCACCGGCGCGGCTGAGGTCGCGGTTGCCCGACTTGATGTTGCCGAGTCTCAGATAGCAGTAACCTCTGTTGAAATAAGCTTCTCCCATTTCGGGATTAAGCTCTATGGCCTTGGTCAGCGCGTTGATGGCCGAGGTATAATCGCCTGTCTCGGCCAGAGCTACACCTTTGTTATAATAGGCGGGNGCCATTGCCGGNTTGAGTTCGAGAGCCTGATTGAANGCTTCGACCGACTCTCTGAGCAACTGCGTTCTCATGTCGGGCATGAGGCTGACGGTGCCGGAGGAAGATTCACTGTTGTCGTCGGGCACGGTGGTCTGGGCCTGATGTTCAAGCGCCACACCTTTCATAAACAGCGCGAGTGAGAACTGCGGTGTGAGCGTCGCGGCTTCGTTAAAGTCAGCCACCGCTTTGGCATAGTCGCGCAGGGTGAAATATTCCATTCCTCTTGCGAAAAAGTCGATTGAGCGGGGCTTCGGCTTCTCGACGAGCTGGGTGATATAGTTGATCGACGCGAAGTGACGGTTGATGTCCTCCTGGTCGGTGAGGGGAGTGGCGCGGTTGGTTACCTGGAGCAACATCGGCAGCGCTCCGGTGAGGTTAACCTCGTCAACCTCCTTGAGATAATCGGCCGAGGGCTTGAGCTCGGTGGGTGAGGTGTAGTAGGAGGCGGTAAACATCGGTTCGAGCCCTACGGTCGAATCCCATGTGTCCTGCACACGGCCTCTTATGCTCTTGCCCGAGATGTCGCCGGCCTGGGCGCGCTCGGTGGCGTTGCCGGCGGGCGAGGTGGTGAGCAGGGTGGTGAAGCGTGCGGCCACTACCTCCTGGTCCTCACCCTCGGGATTGTCGATTTCAAGCAGTCGCGAGGGGTTGGCCTCAGCGTCATTTTTCTCCGGCTGAGAGTCGGAGGNGTGGGCGCCTACCTTGCGGTTGGCNAAGGCGAGCGACTTGTCATAATCCTCTTTGGCNTTGCGGTCGCCCGAGGCCTGGCGCACGTCAAATCTCAGGAAATAGGCTGCCGCGAGGTCGGGAAAGGCGTTGACCACGGCGTTGGCGTCGGCAAGGGCGCTCTTGTAGTCGCTGCGGCTCTTCTGCACAATGGCGCGGTTGAACAATGCCTTATAGTCGTTGGGGTTGTAGGCCAGCACCATGTTGAGGTCGGCGAGCGCTTTGTCATAGTCGGCCACCTCCATTCTCAGCAGGGCGCGGTTGTAGGTAGCCATCATGTTGTGAGGCTCGAGTTCGAGCGCATAGTCATAGTCGGCCATGGCGCCGAAATAGTCGTCGAGCTTATAGCGCAGGAAAGCGCGGTTGATATACAATCCCGGCTGTGAGGGTTCGAGCCTTATCGCCTCGTCGATGTCGGCGAGGGCGAGCGCCATGCTGTCGGGCTCCTGCGAGGCCATTCTCAGCGCTGATCTGAAAGCTAAGGCGCGGGTGTTGAAGCGGTTGAGGGATATGGCGCGGTCAACCGACCGGCGCGCNCCGACNGTGTCTTTATGCTCAACTTGAAACTGCGCGTAGGCGATATGGCCGTTGGCATAGCCGGGCGAAAGGGCGAGCATACGGTCGAAAGTCATGGCTGCCGAGTCGGGCTTATTGACCTCCTGATAGGCAATGGCGAGGTTGAGCAACACGCCGTTGCTCTTGGGGCGGTCGAAAAGCACACGGTTGTAGTCGGTGATGGCAGCGGCGGCGTTGCCGAGATTCTGGCGCGCCACGCCCCTCAGCTCATAGGCGTCGGTGATAAAGGGATTGCGTTCGAGCGCGAGGGTGGCGTCGGTTTCCGCTCCCGAAAAATCGTCGAGATTATATTTTGCGATGGCTCGGTAGAAATAGGGATATGCCAGCCACGGTTTTACATCTATGGCTTGATTGAAATATCTTATCGAGAGCACATAGTCATCGAAATATAGCGCGTTGCGCCCCACTCTAACCACCTGATCAACATTGATTTGGGCGATTGACTGAAAGGCTGCGAGCAGAGTCGTGACCAACAATATAATTTTTAGGCGCATGATTGGCGTGGAGGAGTGAAATGATTGATTTGGGAATTTAGTGCAAAAATACGCCGAAATAACCGAATTACTATATCATTTCACGCAAAAAAAGATTAATTTTGCAATCGTGAAGAATCTCCACCGTTTCATTCCCCTGATTTTGGCGGGTGTATCTCTGCCCGGTCTCTCTATGGCTTCCTCGCCGCAACAACCTCTGTGGCAGCTCATGGAGCAATATGGCATGAAGGATGTGGCGCTCAGCGTGCCTTCGGTTGAGGTGAGCCTGATGTATGGGCGTGATGATAATTTCACCGGCAAGGTGATGTATGATTCCACCCTCACCCGGGCCTATCTCCATCCCGAAGCTGTGGCGGCTCTCGTCAAGGCTGAGAAGGAGCTCAGGCGGCTGCGCCCAGACCTCCATTTCAAGGTGGCCGACGCCTCGCGACCCATGTCGGTGCAGAAAAAGATGTATGACACCCTGCGCGGCACCCCCAAGGCCCCCTATGTGAGCAATCCCGCCAACGGCGGCGGCCTCCACAACTACGGGCTGGCTGTCGACATCACCCTCGCCGACGCCCAGGGGCGCGAGCTGCCGATGGGCACGCCTATCGATCATCTCGGGCCTGAGGCAAACATCGACCGCGAGGATGAGCTCGTGGCCAAAGGCAAGCTCACCAAGGCCGAACAGGCCAACCGTCAGCTGCTCCGCCGCGTCATGAAAGCGGGCGGATTTATGCCTCTCAAAAGCGAGTGGTGGCACTTCAACCTCCGTTCGCGAGCCACAGCCCGGGCTCGTTACCGGCTGCTCGACTTCTGACTCTTTCCCTCTTAACCATCTGATAATTAAAAGAAACTCTAACATATCATCATGAACCCTTCCGATTCATCCCATAAGCAGAAAATCGTGATTGTGGGTGGCGGCTTTGCCGGACTCAATCTCGTGAAGCACCTCGACAAAAAGAAATTCGAGGTAGTGCTTGTTGACCGCAACAACTTCCACAGCTTCCCCCCGCTGTTCTATCAGATAGCCTCTGGAGGTCTCGATCCCGGCAACATCTCCTTCCCTTTCCGCAGGGAGGTGAGACGTGTGGCCAAAGAGAGCGCCACCTATCACATGGGCGACGTTCACACCATCGACGTGCTCCGCAAGGAGGTGCGCACCCAGTTTGAGACCATCGAATATGACAAGCTCGTCATTGCTGCCGGCACAACCAACAANTTCTTCAACAATCCCGACCTCATCAAGAGCGTCTTTACGATGAAGAGCGCCGCCGAGGCCACCCGTTGCCGCAACGAGATTCTCGATCGCCTTGAGAGAGCCTCGCTCTGTGTTGACGACCCCGATCAGCGCAGGCGTCTGCTTAGCTTCGTTGTGGTGGGCGGTGGTCCCACAGGCGTGGAGATTGCCGGCGCCATCGGCGAGATGAAACGCTACATCCTGCCCCGCGAATATCCCAACATCCCCCCCGAAGACCTGCAGATCATACTCCTCGAAGGCTCCGACCGTCTGCTCGGCCCGATGAGCCCCGAATCGTCGGCCGAAGCTTACCAGTATCTTCAGAAACTTATGGTTGACGTTAAGCTCAACCACCTGCTCAAAAGCTATGAGGATAACGTTATCACCCTCAACGACGACACCCGCATCTATAGCGAAATGGTGATATGGTCGGCAGGTGTCACCGGCGAGCAGTTTGTGTGGGAAAACACCGACTACCGTCCCGGTCGTGGCAACCGTTTCCCCGTTGACCGTCAGAACCGCGTTATCGGCCTTGACGATGTGTTTGCCGTTGGCGACATCTCACTCATGATCTGCCCCGACTATCCCAAAGGACATCCTCAGCTCGCCCAGGTAGCCATCCAGCAGGCCAAACTCCTTGCCAAACAGCTCAATGCCGGCACATGGGATAAGGAATTCAACTATGTCGACAAAGGTTCGATGGCCACCGTGGGCCGCGACCTCGCCGTTGCCGACCTCAAGCACATGCACCTCAAAGGCTGGATAGCATGGATGGCCTGGATGTTTGTTCACCTCATCTCCCTGCTCGGTATGCGCAACAAGCTCACCGTGCTCATCAACTGGATGTGGTCCTACTTCACCTACTCCACCTCGCTNCGCATGCTCCTCCACAGCACCAAATACCCCCTCCGCCGCCGCTGGGGCGAAATCTAACTTCTCNTCCCNCNTCCCCACAAAAAAACGACAAGGCCCCGCCCTGTCGTTTTTTTGTTACTGATGCGCCCGCTTGCTGTGGGCGCATTACGGCTATAACTCTTTATTTACCACCATATTTCTTTTCAAAAATATCATAATGCTCTACTCCCCAGCTAAGCATCATATCTATTATAGGGAGCAGGGATTGACCGAGTTCAGTAATAGCATATTCGGAACGNGGAGGAAGCTCAGGGAATATAGTCTTTGCTACCAATCCATCTTCTACAAGCTCTTTCAGCTGAATATCAAGAACTCTGGGAGTAGCCTCAGGGAGACACTTGTGGATTTCGCTCGGACGCATGGGTTTGCCTGATCTTAACTCATCAAGGATACATGATTTCCATTTCGATTCAATCAGGCTCATGGTCAGTCTGAGCGGACAGTCGAGGTCGACCGGTATTTTCTTTTCGTATGCCATATTAAAATATCTTTTTCCTGCTGCAAAATTAATAGATATTGTTGAAAATCAGAATACCGAATAATTTTTCGGTATATGAATAATTTTTCGGTACTTGCGATAACCAAAATGCCATGCTAATTTTGCATCCACAAAAACCAATTAACAATCAAAGACATGAGAGACGATCTTAAGGAATATGAAGCAGTAGCAAAAGCTGCTGAAAAGTTTGTCAGAAGCGTAGCTGAAGGCAATAGTGAGTATGCAAAGACTCTTTTTACTGAAGACGCAGTGCTCTTCGGAATGCTCGACGGAGTGCTGGAACATGGTTCAATCCAACAGTTCTATCACAATGTTGACACCGTTGGCGCGGGAGATAATTTTAAAGCTCGCATTGATGTTCTTGCCGTCGAAGAAACCGTAGCCGTGGTGCGTGTGCTCGAAGAGGGCTGGGGCGGCCGCATAGACTTCACTGACTTCCTGCTCCTGCTCAAACTCAACGGCGAATGGAAGTGCGTGGCAAAGGCCTACAACCAGAACTCCAACACCATCAAGAACTGAAAGTCCTCCCGNTGAATGGCAGNCCTCTTTTAGAATGAGTCATAATATGAACATAGAGGGCGATTCAAGTGTTTCTCAACAAATAATGTAGATTATCTTCGTCAAAAGTTTGCGNCTAAACGGAAAAAGNCGTAATNTTGCGAAAAAGAAACACGGCTTAAATTATGAAAATATCTAAGAACAAACCGCTATTTGTGTGCTCTGCATCATCAAGGAGATGTGGAACTGCTGCCAAAGTGTCCGGTTGCGTAATTAAGCTTAAAACTATCACTGAGGAAGATCGGGAGCGTCTCCGCATTCCCTCCTATCAGTATTTACTCCCGTGAATAATATAATTGAATATTATCAACCATCATTCATAATGCGAAGTAAGGACCCCAACTCACTTCGCATTATCTGTCTCTAATGGTAACAGGGAACGGCTCTCAACCGGGGACATTACCATAAAGGATATAGAAACAAAGTTAAATCAAACATATAATGGAGATTACACCATCAGTATATAAATAAAAAATCCTTATTTACAGATATAATATATAAATATCTTTTGTCAGAATAGGAAATTATGTACGCAGTGCGTACACAATTGATCTGGATTCATCTACGATTTCTTGGTCGGCTATATGGGGATGAGTTGGGGGTGGGGGAGTATTTTGAGGGGGAGGGATTGAGGTCAGCCGGTAAAATTTTAGTAACTTTGGCGCATTATGAGTTCACGCCGATTGTCATACCGCCTGTTGCGTATTGTCAGGATAGCCGTAAGTGTCGCTGTGTTCGGGATACTGACGGGCTGTCTGGCCGCTTTCGGTATGCAGGTGCCATATGTGGCGGCTTTGCTGGGAAAGGTGCAGCTCATTCCCGCCGTGGCGGCGTTTTCGCTTGCGGTGTTTGTGGGCTGGCTGGTGGTGACTCTCCTTGCGGGAAGGGTTTATTGCTCAACAGTCTGCCCGTTGGGAACTCTTCAGGATATATCGGCGTGGGCGAGACGGCGGCGCACCTCCGACGGTCTGCTTGCCCGCAACGAGTTGCTGCGCTACCGCTTTTCTCCTTCGCGCAACCGTCCGGGGTGGATCACGCTGGGCGTAGTGCTGGTGTGTCTCATGACCGGATTTATGCTTATCCCGTCGCTGCTCGACCCCTATACGGCCTATGTGAGATTCTGCCTCACCGTGTTGCATCCGCTGTGGTGCCTTATCACTCCCGAGTCGCTCCACGCCTCTTTTTCGCCCGACTATCCACCTCTGCTTATAGCGGTAAGCTCGCTGAGCGGAGCATTGGCCGCCCTTCTCGTTACGGGAGGGTCGGTGGTGGCGGCATGGCTTTGGGGGCGCCCGGTGTGTAACACTGTCTGCCCCGTCGGAGTGGTGTTGGGAAGCGTGAGTCGTTATGCCGTGTTTCAGTTTGACATCGACACTGACCTCTGCACCAACTGCCGCCGCTGCGAAGAAGCGTGCAAATGTCATTGCATCAATCTCAACGACCATGTGGTTGACTCGTCGCGCTGCATAGTGTGTTTTGATTGCACCGACGCCTGTCGCGACAATGCCATCTCATTTAAGGCTACCCGCAAACAGCTCTCCATACCGATGATGCAACCCACTATGCCCCAGGCCTCGTCGACACTCTCGCAGACCTCGTCATGCAACCAATGCGGCATCACCGAAGCCTCTGATTCCTTAACCCCGGCCGACCCGGCCACTCCTTCCGACCAACTATCATGAAACAATATCTCGACCTGCTGCAGCATATTCTCGACAACGGAACTGACAAGTCAGACCGCACAGGCACCGGCACACGCTCGGTGTTTGGCTATCAGATGAGATTTGATCTCAAAGAGGGTTTTCCGCTGCTCACAACCAAGAAACTCCACCTCAAGTCGATAATCCATGAGCTGCTGTGGTTTCTCAAAGGCGACACCAATGTGAAATATCTTCAGGACAACGGAGTGAGGATATGGAATGAATGGGCCTCGCCCGAGGGTGAGCTCGGCCCGGTGTATGGCGCCCAGTGGCGCTCATGGCCCGACGGCAACGGCGGCGTCATCGACCAGATCACCCAGGCTGTCGAGACAATAAAAAACAACCCCGATTCGCGCCGCATAATCGTAAGCGCGTGGAATGTGGCTGACCTCCCCAAGATGGCTCTGCCCCCATGTCATGCGATGTTTCAGTTTTATGTAGCCGACGGCAAGCTCTCCATGCAGCTCTATCAGAGGAGTGCCGACAGCTTTCTCGGAGTGCCGTTCAACATCGCTTCCTACGCCCTGCTGCTCATGATGATGGCACAGGTGTGCGGCCTCGAGGCGGGCGAGTTTATCCACACCCTCGGCGACGCCCACATCTACCGCGACCATTTCGAGCAGGCGCGTCTGCAGCTGGAGCGCTCCCCCCGTGCTCTCCCCAAGATGACTCTCAACCCCGATGTCAAGTCGATTTTCGACTTCACCTATTCAGATTTCACCCTCAGCGACTATGACCCTCATCCCCACATAGCCGCCAAAGTAAGCGTATAAATGAGCCATTCCCAACCCACGATAACAATGATAGCGGCTGTGGCGCGCGACAACTCGATAG
>WFLX010044889.1_pt1 | contig 12335 bp, 12 predicted proteins | sample 4967041 | NCBI WGS metagenome assembly WFLX01 (sample SAMN12857096, study PRJNA449069) | gut metagenome | isolation source: stool from male and female vole | host: Microtus ochrogaster | place: USA:Florida | collected 2017 | reverse complement strand
AAATATTGGTCGGCAGAATTGGTACTTAAGATATTGACACCATTTATTGGGTGTAATCGATTGCCATTGCAGTCATGAAATGTGATGTTTTTTAGAAATGGAACAAGGCTCCAGTCCGAAGGCTTTATACATAGGGTCAAATCAACCAATTCAGAAAGTCTTTCATTGTCCATGTCAATCCCTATCCATACACTGGAATCAGGAAGTCTGTTTCGCTTGTTGAAAATTTCAAGTGTTGGAGCGGCCTTTTCTTCTACAAAGCAAATCTCTGTGTCATGAACCAAAACCTTAATCTTGGCATCAACAAGTTGATGGGCGAAAAGAGGTGTCATAAAAATTTGCACGTCTCCCTTCCCGAAAATTGATTTTTCAGCATAGAAATGGTCTTCAACCTCAAGCGTACATTGCTCTCCCTTATTCGGAGTGATGGTCAACAACGCATGTGCAGGCGTTGGCAAGGACCATTTATGGCCTATAAGTATGCGGGAAAGCCTGTGGAGTATACGAGAATCCGATTGCTCAATTTCCTGATGAAGCTTACTTGATTCGTACGCAAAAACATCCAGCAGCAAGTCAACCACCGGATCCATGTCACTCACGTCCGTGACACCCCAGAGCTCCATGGCCTGCCGTAGTATNCNCTCTTTTATTGCTATGTACNTCTTGTCTGCCATACTAAACTNCTGGGATAAANGACTNATATATAATAATGTATTAAAACGAAAATCCTCATTGTTTCTCTCCATCTTACCCGTTACCGTTATCTGAGCCTTACGACGGACATGAGAAACCTTATCTGCATTTTCCTCTTCAATCTCGGAAAGAGTAACATCAACGTCTATGTCATGCAGGCGTTTTTCATATTTGCTAATAGTCATAAGCAACGAATTACGCACACCCTCTTCCCAGTCGCTTATCTTTACGAGCTGGTTAAACTCCAACTCCCATATCATAGACCCATAATCTTCCTTCCCGATAACCTCACTATTGTGTGAAAGTATCAGGAGCATAATATGTTGGGCTATCGATTCTTCATAAGAGCACCGTGGTAACTTTTTTCCGACAGCCGATTGTAATCGAATTGGCGTTTTTAGGTAGCTCATACTATCAAACTTCAATTAAATGGTGCAAATATAATCTTTTTTTGTTATATAACCATAAAAATATCTGAAAAAATTTGATAATACGGAAAATATTTCGTAAATTGCGCACGAAATAACAATAATTTGTTAATAAANAAGATGTCTAACTTAAAATTTGCAGCTTTATGGCAATCTACAACTACGGAATCGGAGGCAATGAGGTAAAAGTCGATGCGAATGAATCCATCGCCGACATTCCCTCCAATCGAACTTTGATAGTTCAGAAGCTGACGGATGAAGCTCCGTCCACCCCTGAGAGTGTGTATGGCCTTGAAACAATCGATGATGTGTTTCAGCGCTTTGAACCTACCGTTGACTTCACGCATACGGATGCGGAAGGAAATGAAGTAAAGGAAATCATGACCTTTAAGGGCCTTGGTGATTTTGACGCTAAGAAAATCAAGGAGAACAGTGATTTTCTCAGTAAACTTGACATAGAGAAAGAACAAGGCATCCGAATAATACGTCAACTCACATCAAACCGAGCTCTGCAGAAAGCGCTTGAAAACGCTGACACCAAAGAGTCTATAATCGAGGTGCTTGAAGCTGCTATTGAAGAAATCAAGGCAGCTCAGAACAAGGTCTAACTTTTATCTCCTACAGATATGAATCAGGAAACACAAAAGCAAAAAGTCAATACAACGTCTTCTAAAGTCGTATCACAGGGACAAAAAGCTGCTGCCCCTGCACTGGATCGTCTTAAAGAGTTTGGTGGATTCACTTTTCTTGAGAATATCATCGATGGTTTCTCAAACCTGAATCCGGCCAGAAAAGCCCGCCGTAATATCTTCCTTACCGATGAACAATGGGAGAGCGAGCGCAAGGCTCTGGTTAACCGTCTCGAAGTTTGGATTAAACTGCTTCGTGAGAACGCGACAATAGAAGAGATGCGTGACAAGGCGAAAGAAACAGCTGAAAAAGCTGAAAGCCTTCTGAACTCCAATCTGAAGAACGCCCTTGAGCGTACACGTGAACTGGAAACGGCTTATCGCACAATCGCATTCTTTTATAAGAACACAGAGAGTGACAAGGTTAAGAATGTTACGATCGTCAACGCTTCAATGGAACAGCTTCGGGATATGGATAACACCATCTTCACCGACCATATCAGCAATGAGCTGAAGCAGAATTTTGACCGTCTTGACCTTCGTCGTAATTATTCTCTCCTAATTGTCCCCGGTTATCTGGGCTCCAATGCCGTGCTCGACAAGTGGTCTAAGATTGCCTACGATAACAAGGCATTCCTCATTACGGACTTTCAGGATTTGGAAACTCCCGATGATGTGGTGGATATCTTCTTCAATGCTAACCATACTAGTGGTGAAACATTCAAGTCTAATACAATTATGACTTGCAACTGGCTTCTTGGACGTTCAAAAGAAGAGAGCGTTGGCGAAGAGGAGAACCTTTACATTCCGCCATCCTCATCGCTCGCCGGGAAAATTTACGGCACACTGATGTCTCAGGTTGTAGCGGGTAAGAAGTTTGGTGGACTTAACGAGGTAGAAAGCGTGCGCTTTGACTTACGTAAGAGCGAGATTTCAGAACTCGAGCGCATGGGTCTCGTGCCTATGGTGAACGAATATAGCAAGGTTATGGCATTCTCTGCCAAAACTCTGTTCAACGGCGACAACCTTGGTTTGCAGACCTACTCGGTTGTTCGCGTATTCGACTATATTACGAAGGTACTGATTGACTTCCTTAATCGTAGAGCCTTTGAAAACTGGACAACCAGAACTGAAGCTGACCTTCGCGCTCAGGTTGTGAAGTTCCTTGACAGTGTGATGGGTCCCAATAAACTCATCGAGCGCTTCAAGGTGATGAAAATCGAACAGGATCCTAATCAAAAAGACCGTGTTCTCCTAGACATCCATCTCACTCCGTACTTCCCGGCCAAGAGCTTCGTAATTCAGCTTGCCGGACATAAGGGAGATGGTCCCGAAGATGCTGTTTGGGAAAGTCAGTATAATCAGGAATAAAACATTAAAATTATATGAGGTAAGGTGTTGATTATAACATCTTACCTCATATGAAAATAATTTTTCAATGATATTTATTCAGTGACATATGGCTACCCTAGTAAAGAATACAGAAAGAATGGATATTTATATAGATGAATATCAATCAACAATCTTAATTCAAATGAAGTGGAAATATGTATGGATAACAAATGAAATGTCTCCGTGGACTTATAAACAAAAGAAAGATTTTCATAAAACTGCAGATTCTTTAATTTGGCAAAAATTAGGATCTTCTTTAAATATGAAAGTACGTGGCAACTCGGATTTTGCAAAGAAACATGTAAACACTATATGGAAAGTTTATTTTGATATTAAGTGGGTTCTGAATGATGAACATTGGACTGTTTTTGTAAAAAAAATTAAAAAAGATAAATTTTCAAAAAGTACAACTAATTGGAAAAAAAAGGAGATGTATCTAGACACTAACGACTTTGATTTATTTATNAAGGGAACNATCGGCCCCAATAAATATTATCAACGAGGAGTGCTTCACGAATTCGGTCATGCAATTGGCAATACTNAATATATTAAANGAATGNATGNAGATGNATATAAANAGACAANTTCATATAATAATGATTATAGNANNTTAATGCATTCAGCGGAAGAGATTAGANCTCGTCACTTAGATTATATAATTTCTGTGCTTAACAAATGGATTCCAAATACTATATTCGAAGCTGGTTCTTTAAAATAATTTTAAGTGCTAGTTTTTTTAGTAGCTGTATTATTAATTCAGAATCACATGAGCAGAAAAATATTTGTGACTCTACATATATTGATGAATTCTCGATAGATTCTATCTGCACATTGGATAATGAATTTCTAATGTCGTTACTTGGTTCGCCATTATCATGTGATACTTTCTTGCTTAATTCTGGAGTTTCTGAATTTAGGATTGAGTTATATAATATTTTTTCGCCACAATATTTAGAAATAAATGATATTTACATAGTAGAAAAAACATGGCAAGTTGATAATATCAATAATTTCACTGTATGGTATAATTGGACTAACAATATTTTAATGCCAGTTGACTCGTGTTTATGGCAAAACGATTTAGAGTTTTAAACAAAGAAAATGGCTACACCCATATCTAGAAACGACTACATAGATATTCTTAAGCAAGGAGACAAAAACAACTTGCGGCACATCCTTGAAGTTGCAAAGGATGTGCGCAAATTTGAAATTGAACTCTATTGGAAGCGGGCTGCTTATTTTTGGGCATTCGTTTCCGTCTTCTTCATTGGATATTATCAGACTTTGCCTGAGACTAAGTTTAACGGTAACTTCTTGCAAGAAAAACTATTAATAAACTGTGCTATAATTATCGGAGGATATATATTTTCTCTTGGATGGTTTTTTGTCAATAAAGGAAGTAAATTTTGGCAAGAAAATTGGGAAAAACATATTGATATGCTAGAGAATGAACTAGGTGAACCTTTGTATAGCATAATAATGCATAATAAAAATCGTTGTTTTTCCATTAAAAAATCTTATCCCTATTCAGTCTCTAAGGTTAATCAGATATTAAGTTTTATGATAGTTTTTGGATGGGCATTATTAATCATTTTCAGAACTTTGTATTTTTATCCGAAATGTGACAATCTACCTTTTATTGGTGATAATCTACCTTTTATCATCGGTATTGCTATCATTGTATTCATTCCTATTGTATTCCATTATTGTGCGAGAGGATTTGCAGCAAAAGTAACTGACTGTGACGAATCATTCTTCAAAAGGGAACAAGAGTGAAGATCGCATTCCATGAAAACAACCTTTACCATATTAATTCTTGTTTTGTCAATATTCATAATCTCTTGCAATACAGGAGTGCGAAAATTTAAACCCGAAGCATACTTTGGGCATACAGACTATAATGAACGCTCAATGGCTAACGCCATATATTATGGGAACAAAAAACTTGTTAGAGAAAGTATAAAACTTGGTAAAGTGGATGTAAATAAACCGGGGGATGCCGGTTTTACATACCTATTGTATGCAATTTATATTGAACAATATGACATAGCAAAATTCTTACTAGAAAACGGTGCGGACCCTAACATATTATGCATAATAAAACATCCTGATGGGAGCACAGAAAAACAGACTCCCTTGTCTGTTGTATGCGGACATCATTGGTATCCAATAAAGTATATCAAATTGTTAGTTGAAAATGGCGCCAATGTTAATGACCCTGATAAACCGGCATTGAGTATATGTATCTTGTTATCTGGTAAGGACAAAAAGAAGGTGCGTTATTTGATAGAACATGGAGCGGATGTGAATCAGATATGCCAGGACTGTAGTCCGATGCAAGATGCTGTATCTGCGGGTAGGTTAGAATTAGTTGATTTACTATGGGAATATGGCGCAGACCCACTATATGTTGGCAAAAATGGCAATAGCTTAGCTTATAAACTCCAGAAGATAGTGGATAACAAACGTGGGCCTCACGAGTACATTGAACATGCAAAAAAGATTATGGAACGACTGGAAAAGTTGGGAGTCCAATTTCCTGTATCCTTACAGCCGGTAAATAGTGAAGAAGAGAAAACTGATTCTGTCTGATTGTCATCCTGAAGATAGTCCAAACTAAGTGAGAATCTATAATCATCACTCTTTATAAAGTAGAGTATATTCTACCCATCGCCTGCGAAGAAGACCTTTATGTACTTTTCCTTGATAATGACAAAAAGACAGGTATTCCTTTCGAACTTTTCTATTTCCGGATTCGAGCATTTTCATTAAACGACTTCTCTGATAACCATGTCCGCCTAACACTTTTGCAGGACCGCAGTTATAACTAAGACAACCGAGTAAAAGGCTGTCTGCTCCATAAGACCTGAATAAAGCACATTGTTTTCTCAAATCTTGCCTCAGTAAAGCGTCAGCTTGTCGCTCAGTCAACTGCATTCCTTTTGCAAAATGTTCTCCCGGCTGTATGATATGTCCGTAGCCTATCACCGGCCATTGCCTTGCATCATGAAGCGTCTCATAGAATTTGATGATAAGTACAGCTCTTTCAAAAGGCGGTAACTTTTTCAGTTCACTAATAGGACTTGTGGCATTAGCCATGATACTAACAGCCACAAGTACCATAATAAGAAATGTCTTTCTCATCTTGCGTTTTTCTTGTTCAGAACATCTTTTATCATTTCCTTCACATCCTGTCCAACCTGCACAAAGTTACGGTAAAGTATCCTTTCCCTTTCCTCCTTAGTCGGGAATGTGTAGAACTTAGGCAACGGTACATATTCCGACTCCTCCTTGCTTATCTCTGCCATGTTGAAATCGGTTTTGCAAAAGAATTTCGAGGTTTTGAACTCCTCAGCCTCCTGAATATTCAAAGCGTCTCTCATACCGGTCTTCGTCTTGACAAAATCTCTCGCCACCTGACCGCATATCCACCCTGTCGGCAAATCGGAAATCTTCGAGGCCGGCACAAGGCTGTCCATATTCTCATTCAGGTTGATTGAGGTCTTGTCTCTGTCGATGGTGACACCTCGTTTCAACTGTACCACCTTTCCGAAGATGTCATTGCTGAGCCATTCTAGAGTCTCTTTACAACGGGCGGAACCACTCACCACATTGCCCACTGTCGTGATGATCTTCTGCATCCCAGTCTTGCCGTAGTCAGCTTCCAACTGGGGAAGCTCTTGAAAACCCAATGCCACGGACACTTTGTTGCTTCTCGCCGTGCCTATCAGTCGGTCTATCTTATGAAAATACAGCGTCGGCAACTCATCAACGATGATGCTTACAGGGATATTCTTTCCTTGACCGGTATTCACTCTTGTCACAAGGCGGTTAAGGATAAGAGCATTCAACGCACCGATGATACTTTCCATTTCCGGGTCGTTGGCGATAAGAAGGTACGACGGGTGCTTCGGGTCACTGACCTTCAGGTCGAAATCGTCACCATCCTTGTGGAATATCCAGTATGATTCTTTGGTGGCAAGACGGGAGGTATATACTCGCAACGTGCCAATCATACCCTCAAGCTGTTCCATTGCCTTATTCTGCAATGCTGTCTGGAAAGGTCCAAGCAAGGGAGCGACCTCATTGTCTGTCTGTAACACTTCAAAGATCGTAGTATAACTCTCGTTCAAGAAAGACAGGATGTGCGGCATGTCGGAATATTTGCCGAGCCAGTATGCAGGCTCCACTATATTGCCTCCCTTGCAGTCACGGACAACACCCGTCGGTTTCCAGAACTTCGTTTCGGGGTCCTGATGTTTCTCCGCATACAACAGTCTACCGTTCTCATCGTATGGTTCCCGTTCATAATTCACAAAAAAATAGATACAGGCGGCAAGGAAGTTCACGGCAGACGTCTGAAAGAACTGGTCGCTGCCTCCGCCTCCTTCTTTCTTTCCTTTCTGCAATGACTCTAACAGCGTCTCCGCTGTCTCGGAAGCAGCAGCCAGATTAGATATATACTTCGATTGTATAGGATTGACACGACGACTATATTCCACATCCACAAAGTTGATGATGTTGAACTGACAACCTTTCGGTGTATTTCCTAACTTCTTGTTCTTCAGATAATGGTAATAGAGCTTGGTCGCCAATGTAGGAAACTTGTAGTCATAAACGACCATGGAAAAGCCTTTGGCTGAATGTTGCCGTATGAAAGGCTCTATGATGGAGAACGTCTTGCCGGACCCAGGGGTGCCGACAACCCAGGTGCCTCGAAACGGATTGGAAATGTTGCAGTAGCCTTTCCTGAACTTTCCCTTATAGTAGAAGCGCATGGGAATATTGACAGAATACTTGTTCTCTATCAGTTCCGTACATTGCTCAAAGCTTTCGTTCTCAAGATTGAAGCGGTCTTTCATCAAACCTTCTTTAAGGAATTTAGATATATTGTCCAGTGCTACATGTACAAGTACCGTTCCCACAATAGTCGATATCATATAAAGAATGACATTCGCTCGGAGAGTATATATACGCAATTCCATACGATAGCCAAAAAGCCATACCGACAGCACTATAAAACTTATGCCACAAATCAGCGGATAAAGCACCTGTGTCCGCGCATTCATCTCTAGGTGCTTCTTGTTTCTTGTGCCAACACAGGTTATGCAAACAAGCATGAAAGTGGCAAGTTTGCTGTATATCAGATGTCCGTCATTATAGATGAACCATCTCTTGATTCTGTCATGGAGGTCGCACACGATACCGTTCCAATGGTCAAGCGTCTCCGGGTCTATGGCATACATAAAGAACTCCATAAGAATGGAAATGTATATTACAGCCCTGAATATCTTGTACGTTCCCTGCAACTCCTTGCTCTCTTCCATAAACCCTTCAGTCGTTTAAGGTGATTATCGGACGCACCTTGTGTGTCTGCAATTTGGGAGTTTCCTGCACAGCGCCGCTACCCATCGAGTAGAGCCATGCCTTTGCAGTTGCCTGACCCTCAACCTCTGTTGATGTCCAGTACCAGCAGTCATTTGCTTCATCGGGCAAAGGTTCTCCGCCACACAGCTGTATGTAGCGGTTTATTATCGGTTTGGAATGATAGAGAAGACGCATCTGTGCCACCGATCCAACATAGGCACTCTGACCGTATCTCCACATGGCAAACACTTGCTCTCCCATAGGGGAACCGCCGGTACTGTATAAAGCAAAAGTATTCTGATTGCCGTCGTATGCTGTCATGTCAGCTGATGTCCTGTGCGTTATCCCCAGACTGTCCGCAAATTGTGTCGCTTGCAGATCGTGCAGATAAACCGCATAGCTTTCTCCAGGTATCGCCTCTTCATGATTAACATAGAACACCACTGCAATAGCCTCATTATCTGACTGAGCGTAATCCTCGTAGCTCATTACCTTGCCGTCAGTGCAGAGTATATGACCGGGACGCATACCCGTGTCGGGAAAATCCTTGTGACTATCACAGGCGACAAGGACTGTCACCAATGATAGGGAAATAAGTATCCTTTTTACTGTTTTCATTTCGTAATCAATTTGTTGGTACCTTTACTCCTATTACTACGCCTGTTCTGAACAAGTCCTTTCCCTTTATCATGAGGTCACTCTTTACCTGCCAGTACAGTTGCCACCCCTTACGAACCTGGTAGCTGTGCTCATATCCAACATGGATACCCCCCAATACCTTGTGCCGGTCGGAACCGAGGGATGCACCGAAACGGAAACTGCCATAGTTGTTCTTGTTTCTTATCACACATGGCTTGTAGGCCGCTCCAAGACCCCAGCTGTTGTAGTTACGCCAGAATGATTCCGGACAAACATGACCGCAAGAGGCGCATTTGGCCCATTTCAGGTACACATTCCCAAAATATTCCCAAGCATTGTGATAATTTGTCTCATGCTCGTAACCGACAGTCATGTCCCAGCCGTTTTCATAGAGCAAGCCTGTTCCTGCCACAATCCTGCCTCTGTTGTCGTCAGCAAACGCTGACTGCGCAATGCCGAGGATGAGTGCCAGCGCCAATACCACTGTTTTCATGTTCATTTCTCGCTTAACAGTACGCTATTGAATCCGTCAGCACTCAACACATCCTCGTAGTCAATATTTAGCGATATGGTGCGACCCGAAATCTGTTTCTCACTCATCTCCAGCGTCAGGACTTTGTCATTCGGGAATGTCATTTTCCTTATTACCACCACATTCCTGTAGCCACTCATAAAGCTTTTTCTCTGTTCAAGCACCATTTCCGGCATCAACTCAATCACCTGAGAATTGGTCGCCTTCGACACTTTTTTGTCTGATAGCTTTACCCTAATCTCGTCTATGTCGAAACGGATGTTGGTGCGGTTCTCTACCGAGAAGTCTAGGAAAAAGTAGTCACCGACGGAATAGATGTTGTTCAGACGCATGGTCATACGGTTCCTCTTGCAACTCACGTTACGATAGTTTGCCGGTGAAGTCCATACCTTGCGGGCATATCGATACATATCCTCGGTGGACATAGATACAGCCGGATTGTTGTAGGACTGCATCTCTGCAGGAACAATACTCTTGTCTGTCACTGCCTCTGTCATACGGGTTGTATAGATAAGAGCATACTGCACACGGTATCTCTCCGTCACTACCGTCACTATAGCGAGAATCTCGCCGTCCTCATATCCGGCATCCGTCGGCTTCAGCCGTATAGTGTTGTTTATAGGATGATCGCCGGCAACCTTGTCAGTCGATATATCCACAAACCTTATCGGCTCTGTAGCTGTAATGAGGGTTGTGACTTGTTCATTGACTGTCAGTTGTTCCACCTCTTGATAAGTTACTTGTGCTTCAGTTTCCAATGCACAGAAAATCGCCGCACATATGAGGACGGCTTTCATGAATCTTTTCATATTCAATACGTTTTTGATTGTTTGTTGATGTTCTTTTCCAAATATGCCTCTTGAACTCGGCGATTGGCTGTCTCAAAATATTTCCGGTCTACCTCAAAGCCAATGAAGTGACGGTCGGTACGGATGGCAGCCACTGCAGTGGTGCCGGACCCAATGCAGTTGTCAAGCACCGTAGCTCCTTCGTCCGTGTATGTCCTTATTAGATATTCAATCAGCGCAACAGGTTTTTGCGTGGGGTGGAAGAAACACCCGGACTTATGCTCCTTCGGGACACGGATGACGGAGGTCGGATATTTGTTGTCCGCCATCCTCACAGGCACAGCCTTCATGTTGCCATAGCACCTGTTGGTAAATGCTTGAGGGTCTCTACGGCCGTGGTTTCTCTCCGACGGTGCGCAGGAACGCATCTGTGGATGGTACACCGGCAGTTTTCGGTAGAAGACAACAATATCCTCATGCTGGCGCAATGGCATACGGTTTGCATTGAGATAACCGCTTACCCTGTCTTTCAGCCATACGAGGTTATACCGCCATATCTCGGGGCGCGACATAATCAGGGATGCAGTGAACTTCCCCTGACCGAAGAGAATGATAGGACTGTTCGCCTTCGTTATACGCAGATAATGGTTCCACAACGGCTCAAATGGTAACGGCTTGTCCCACCTGGCACTTTGATTGTATCTGTTCAATACTCCGTAAGGCAGGTCGGCAATCACAGCATCTATGCTCCCGTCAGCTATGTTTTCCATCCCTTTCAGGCAGTCCTCGTTGTATATGGTGTCTATGGCAAGCATCTCTATTGGCTTAGTTGTTTTTCTTCTCCCTGCTGTTCACCAGATAGACCTGTGTTCCGTATTTCAGTTTCGCCTTGTTCTTCCGGATGGCTTTTGAGATAGCGTTGCTGGTACGCTGATAAGCGTTCTGAACTGCCTGCATACCCCATTGGGCTACACTCGTCCCACCGGCTCCGTTATTGAGGGTCATATTGTTATTCAACGCTCCTGATGCCACGTCCTGGGCGGTCTCGCGGAATGAACTGCCTGGAACATACAAGCCCTCAAGACCATCAGTGTCATAAAGCGACAGGCTGACCTTGACTAGCTCATCAGCGACAAGGATGCTCTTAACGTTTCCTTTTACCCTCTGGCTTCCGAACCCACTCATGATGGCATAGATATATGAGCCTCTTGGTACAATAACGTCGTTAATCTCAACGTCGTCAAGAAGTCGGAGACGCACTCTTGATCCATCTACTGCCTTGATATTCTCGTCAATGATAGCCTTTATCAACTTTGGCTCCGGGTCATTTTCCGAGATGGTATTGAAGTAGTCAGAATTAGTACGGACTTTCTTGACCACCTGACCAGCTTCATCGTCATCGGAAAGCTCGCTGACGGCTTGTTCATTCACTGACACCGTGCCTGTCACACTGGCTACAGTAGTTGTCCCAGTTGTCTCCATATTATCAGATCGTGTTAAAGCCTCTTGGTCAGTCACAGTTTTTTCACCTCTCAGGCGGGCTTCCGCAAGGGCTTTGTTCAGTTCTGCCAATGCCTCTTTCTGCCGTTGGTCGGCAAGTGCCATTCGGGTGGCTTTGTCAGGCAACGCCACTCCGGCAGAATCATTCATCAGGTCGTTTCCCTTCTCCGCGCTCTGTTGCAAGCGTTCCTGCATCTGATGTAGGCGGAGCATCTCTTTTGCTTCCGCATCGAGCAGCGCGATGTCTTCTTCGGAATATTTCGAATCGTATTCCTCTTTGTCTTTTTCATTTCCGTCTCGTTCTATGTTTTCCACGGCAGAATAGTCCTGTATACTCCCGTATGTGTTCACCATGCTCTCATACTTT
>WFLX010057591.1_pt1 | contig 12337 bp, 6 predicted proteins | sample 4967041 | NCBI WGS metagenome assembly WFLX01 (sample SAMN12857096, study PRJNA449069) | gut metagenome | isolation source: stool from male and female vole | host: Microtus ochrogaster | place: USA:Florida | collected 2017 | reverse complement strand
CATCTCACGCAGAGGCCGCAGAGGGTAGAGATTATACGTTTTGCGTTTTGCGTGGTACGTTTCACGAAGCTTTGCGTCGCAGTCCCACAGACTGAAGTCTGGGGTTTAAAAATTAGAGGATTACCTCTCCGAGGAAAGTTTTTGATATGCTTCGTATCGCCAGGAGAACGCAGAGAAACAGCGCAGTGTCTGTGCTAAAGATTTGCACATCAATGAGAAAGAACTTGCGAAAAATTTATTTGTTAACGAAAGCCTCCGAGTCATACGATTCGGAGGCTAATTTTTTGCTGGTTCTATCATTTTTTTCTGAAGAATATTCTGTAAGGCGTCCTGTCTCAAGGTCTCCGATCTAATATACAAAAAATCACGATTAAGAGACTGTAAATGTACAAATTTTTGCGATTATAGCCGCAATTTTTACAAAATCAATAAGGAATCTTGGCAAATCNTTCAANTACTTTNTTNAGATCAACCNCGAGAAATGTCCNGATGCACGTATGATTTTCGAAACCGTAACGGATGTCAATGAAATTGCTGAAAGACTTGCACTGCTGACAGGGGTCCCTGTCATNCCTGGAGAGACGTTGCTTTTCATAGATGAGATTCAGTTTTCTCCTGATGCCATCAGAATGTTGCGATATTTCAGACTCAATTATCAATATAATCCCTCTCTATGCCATCTACAACTATCATAAGTATATATAGATCCTGAAATATCCACACTTATATTTTTCTCTTGCAAAAGTAGAATTATTTTTTTAATTTTGCAGTTGAAACAACAACTAACCATTATGGCACGTAAATCATCAATCATCGCGCTTATGGCTCTAACCATAGCATCATGCTCAAAACAGGTCTCCATCTCTTATCCGGAGGCTCCTTCCGACAATTCCGTCGATGTCTATTTCAGCAAGGAAGTAAACGATCCTTACCGTCCGCTCGAAAATGATACAGCCGCCGAAACACTCGCATGGGTAAAGGCAGAAAATGCTGTCACTGAGGAATATCTTTCGAATATACCCTTCCGTGGAAAGATACGTGAGCGTATCAAGCAACTCAACAATTATCCTAAGGAAGGTATGCCATCCAAAGAAAACGATGGCAAATATTACTTCTATAAAAACGACGGTCTGCAGAACCAATCCGTCTTATACCGATCCGATTCACTTGGAGGAACACCCGAAGTGTTCCTTGACCCCAACAAACTTTCCGACGACGGGACTGTTGCCCTCACCGGAGTATATCAATCACACGACGGCAAATACACCGCCTACACTATCTCACGAAGCGGCAGCGACTGGACGGAAATTTATGTGATGGACACCGCTACCGGCAAACTCCTTGACGACCATATTGAATGGGCTAAATTCACGGGAGCGGCTTGGCATGGCGACGGTTTCTACTACAGCGCATACGAAAAACCGGCTGCCGGCAAGGAGTTCTCCAATGCCAACGAATACCATAAGGTATATTATCATAAACTCGGTACTCCACAAAGCGCCGACAAGGTAGTATACGAAAACCGTAAGCAACCCCTCCACTTCCATAGCGTAGACATCACCGACGACGAATCAACACTCTTGGTTATGGGCAGCGGCGCAGGGAATGGCAATGCGCTTTACGTCAAAGACCTTACGACCCCTAACTCCCAGTGGATCACAGTGGAGGAATCTCAAGACAATGATATCAGCGTAATCGGATCCAAAGACGGGAAACTCTATATTTTCACTTCTGCCGATGCTCCTAAATATAAGCTTGTCTCTGTCGATGCCAAGGCTCCTCAGAGAGCCAACTGGAAAGATGTGGTGCCTGAAAACAAGGAAGCCGTGCTCGTTAATGCATCTTTTGCGGGTGATAAGCTCGTCTTGACCTACGACAAGGATGCTTCCCACCATGCTTACGTCTATAGTAAGGATGGAGTTCAGGAACGTGAAATCAAACTTCCAGGCTATGGCACGCTTGCCTTCTCCACCAACTCCAAAGACCCGCAGACTTTCTACGCCTTCTCTTCTTTCACAACGCCATCGACCATAATGGAATACGATGTGGAAACAGGCGATAGCAAACTTTTCCACGCTACAGCACTCCCTGGTTTCAACCCGGATGATTACGTGACAGAGCAAGTGTTCTACCCATCCTCAGACGGAACAGAAATCCCTATGTTCATCACATACAAGAAGGGACTGAAGAAGAACGGTAAGAACCCCGTTTATCTCTATGGATACGGCGGTTTCAACATTACTCTCAACCCTGGATTCTCAGCAAACCGCCTTTTCTGGCTCGAGAACGGCGGCATCTACGCCCAGGCCAACCTCCGAGGAGGTGGCGAATACGGCGAAGAATGGCANCTTGCCGGTACAAAACTGGAAAAGAAGAACGTATTCAACGATTTCATCGCTGCAGGCGAATATATGATTAACCAGGGGTGGACCAATAAGGATCTTCTTACAATTGAAGGTGGTAGCAACGGCGGTCTTTTGGTAGGAGCAGTGACGAACATGCGTCCAGATCTCTTCAAAGTCGCAATCCCACGTGTAGGCGTGATGGACATGATGCGCTACCATCTCTTCACAATCGGTTGGAACTGGGCACATGACTACGGCACATCTGCTGATTCACCGGATATGGCAAATTACCTTCTTTCCTACTCCCCGATTCACAACATCAAAAACGACGGAACCCCATATCCGGCGATTCTTATCACGACTGCCGATCATGACGACCGTGTAGTTCCGGCTCACTCCTTCAAGTATGCAGCTACACTTCAGGCCTCTGATACGGGCGATGCTCCGAAGCTGATCCGCATCGACAGCAATGCAGGACACGGCGCCGGGAAGCCCATCGAGAAGATAATCGACGAATATACCGACATCTATTCATTCATTTTCGAAAATTTGGGAATCGAGCCGACGATCAAAGATTAACGATTAACGATTAACGATTAACGATCAACGTTTAATGATCAACTATATTAAAGGGAAGTTACTGCTTTCGCTTAATGACGCATGCGGAGCATGCTTTCTTACGTTCACTGCCAACTGCAATTCAGAGGGCAAATAACGTAAGGTAGCATGCTCCGCATGCGTTCAAGAGTGTGTCAATCTATCATTTCCGAAAGGTTGCGGCTATGTCGGAGGGGAGGAAATGGGCAGGTATAGGACCGAGGTCGGGGACATTGTAGGATTTTAAGGTATAGTCGTAGAACGAAGGAGATTCCTGGGGCAATACGAATGGCTTAGATACCTTGCCATCCTCAGAGACATGCGTAAAATATGGCTTCCCATAGAGCCCGTCATCCCTTTTGCTGGCAAAGACAAACCATTTTCCGTCGGAGGACCAACTATGGTAAGTGTCACTCATTTCGCTATTTATGATCTCCAGATTATCAATGTCTCCATTTGTAAGATCCATCATTCGCAAATCGGCGTCACGATGCCATATCGGGAAAGTACCGAAGTCGGAGACAGTATAGAGAAGCCGTTTTCCATCGATGGAGACACGTGGATGACTGACGCTATTCTTTAATCCTTTCTGCGCAAAGACAACAGTATCGACTGAATTGCCGAATTCTCCACTTGCCGGGTCAAAGCTGATTCGGCAAAGACTGTATTGAAGGCTGTCGAGGCGAGACGGACGTGCCGGTCCTTCTGCCACACAATAGTAGATACTCTTGCTGTCTGCCGAGAATGTAGGAAAAGTCTCCAAACGGGTAGAATCGGCTGTCAAAGGGGTTCTCAATACAGTTCTTTTCACCCGGTCGTAGACATATACATCTGATTTGGTGTCAAACACCTCCAGACGCTTATCGGGACGCGAATGGAATGCCGGAATAATGGAGTTTGTGGAAAACACAATGTATCTTCCGGATGGGTCAAACTGCGCATAGACAGGACCTGAGACCATATCCGGAGTCTTGAAATCAAGTTTCTGAAGTTCCCCGGCATCATTGAGCACCATTCCACCTCCTTCACCCCGGACATATAGAAACGACAAGTCCTTGCGCCCGGGAGCATGTGTATGGCAGTTCATGCAACGATTGCCGACGGCATTGTAGTCGCAAAGAACCCTCTCGGAGAAATCCTCGATGTTGCGCTCCATGAGCTGAAGCCTTGAGAATACCTCATAGTCCGGCTCAATCAGACGGTAGGTCAGATATGGATCAATTTTATCTTTGGAAACCTCTATTTCAAATGGAGAATACTGAATCCATTTACCGTCTTGAAGAGCTGTCACAGAGATTGTCACATCCTTTCCTTGGGAGTTCTCCATCAGCTTTTTCCAATCTTTAAGATTGAATATGGCCTCGTTTCCTTTTCGGTGAGACTTTATCTCGAAATCTTCGGACTTAGCAGTCACATATAGGGCTTCGCAACTGTCTCGGAGAAGGAAGTTCAGAGGGGCGATGTTGTCAGGGATTGTCACACCGATATAGTCAGGGTAAATGTCGGGAAGGGCATCTTCGTGGATGATGTCCTTGGGAGAAGGAGTGCAGCCGAGGAGCAGGCTTAGTATTGCCAATATCATAAAGCGCCTCTCCGAGGCTGCTGAGCTAATGGCGGTATACCCCCGGCTGAAGCCCGGGGTTTCGGCATAATTGTCAGGTCTCCGACCTGATAGGCGAGCGATGCTCGCCTCACAGAACCGAAAGCATATACTGATAAATTTCAAATATTTATTCATTTTAAGTTTTATTTTTTTACATATTTCATTGGATGACGCNCCCGGAGNTCGCTTGCTTANGTTATTCTTTATCAAAATAATACCAATATGTGCCTTTAAANGCTGGGTCGCCNCGGCGATTGCTGTATTGGTTGAAGAGNTGGAGCTGGTGTTGGGAGACGATNTATCGTTNCCATTCCTCTTGCGGNGCATCAGTGCCNGCGAGATAAATCATCAGTGCNTGNTGGTATAGGTCTTTATAACGAGGCTNTCCTTTCTGCATGCAATATGTNTCATANTCCATCTTGAANGTNTCCATATCCTTAAGCAACAGGTCGGTGCAAAGCAAGTAGTCGAGGGCCAAAGTATTGTTGGGATTTGACTCAAGGAGCTCAAGGATGATGTTGCGGCAATTGTCGCCAAGGCGGATATTGTCTTTGTCGTTTGAAAAGGCACGGCGGTGGAGTATATCGGACTCGACCTCTTCAGAGGTTGTCCCGGGTGTATGTCGTTTGCTCCATTCNGAATATCCTCTTGTTNTGTCGNGANTACGGANATATTTGAGTGCAGCCGCAGTGTCGCAACTCACAAGGTTTATCTCAGCANNACGGCATATCATTCGNACANTCCGGTTTCGTGGTGAGAAGACATTTCGCATCATTGCGGCCCGTTCGGCATACGTCATGTCGCCAAGCTCATAATAGAGGTCGTTCATCATATTGATAATCATCAAGGGTGATTTCTCTCCGATAGTGGTCAATGTGCCAAGGCTTTTCACCGGATATTTCAGCAGGCAATCGGGAAGTGAATCCTGTTTTGCGCTCGAGAGATAATAATAGAACGCAGAGACATCGTCAGGCTCCTTATCCTTCAATGCGAGATGCTTGGTAAGGGCATACTCACTCTTATAGAATGCATCTGCGATAGCAAGGCGACGCTCATGCTTCATCTGAGGAAGTGTGGGTGTAGCAATCCCCGGATAAAGGAGAGCCTTTGAATAGGGCAATGCATACGACCTGCAGAGCAAAGCAGGAAATCCCACAGCAATCATTATAGCACATACGACGTAAATCCACCAAAATTTGTTTCCTTTCTTTGATACACCTCTCTTTATTGCTAAAAGCACTATAATCAGGGCAGTCAGCAATGCTCCAAAGCCAAAAGCCCAATAAGAAAGGGCTACGAGCAGTGGGGAAAGATTAAAATATCGGCTATTATTTAAAGATATCTGAAACTCAGCAAGACCCAACCCAATACCACCTGCTATGCACAGAAAGAAAGACAATGAAGTGGAAGCGTGCATTGAGCATCCTACCAAAAGCACTGTCCATAGAGCTGTAAGCAACCAACATATCCATTTTGGAATCAATCTCATGCATACGACACCAAAGCCTAATACACATAATGTTATCGAGATAGAGAGAATGAATGCCCCTATCCAGACGTTGGTAAAGAATTGTGTCAACCAGTCGCCGGCTAAGCATCCTAACCATGCAGGATGCTGGAAGTAAGTCGAAATCCATGTGGATGTGTTCAAGAAGATTTGGTTTTGCTCTTGCCATAGGAGGTGGGAAGGGTAGGCTGTCGCATAGAAGATGGCGAGGGATATGAATAAGATGGAAAATATTAGTAGAGGAATGAGCCTTCGGCTCAGGCTCGCTCGGAGATCGAGCCGTTCCATACTCCAGCTTTTATTGGGATTTAGGGCTGCGGCCTTAGCATTTGTCATAACATATATATATTTATTCTTTAGTATCCTATGTCGCTGTGGGACGCATGCGGAGCATGCTTGCTTACGTTGGGACTCGGTGTGACGCATGCGGAGCATGCTTGCTACTTAAGGAGATACGGAGACGTTTGTAAGGGAGCCGGATTTTACCATTTTGCGGACCTCGGGCATGTCAAGGGTAATTTTTTCGGCTATGAAGTCGGGGGCATTGAAGGAGTGGAGAGCCTCGTCGTAATATTGGCGGGGATTGCGTTGGGGAAGAAGGAATGGCTTGGTAGCTCTTCCATCAGCTCCTAAGCAGGAGAGATAGAGATTGCCGTACATACCGTCAAGACGCTTGCTGTTGAATAGAAACCATCTCCCTCCGGGACTCCAATTATGGTATGCATCGCTCCATTCGCTGTTGAGTTCGTCGAGTGGTCGCGATTCTCCAGTAGACAAATCCATGATCCAGAGGTCGGCATCTGCATGGTGGATAGGCGATGTGCCGTATTCAGTGAGATTATACATCAAATAGCGACCGTCATACGATGGCCTGGGTAGGCTTACACTCTTTCCTATTTCATTGGAATTAATAATGGTGTCAATCTTTGTGCCGAATCTTCTTTCATTATCATCAAAATCGATGCTTACTAAGCTATATTTCAGTCGGTCGTAACCGCCGGGCATATCCACGGAATCAGCCATGCAGAAATAGATTTTCTTGCCGTCGGGAGAAAATGNCGGGGTCGTTTCGCATCGTGAAGTNTNNACGNGTNGAGATGTTATGANTTGATTNGTCTCAGTGTCGAGCACCACGAGGTCGGAGAAGACATCCCATGGTTCGATATTATGTTGCTTGTCAAGGTAGAAATTCTGTACTATCTTATTGACGGAATATGCAACGTATCTTCCATCCGGATGCCAGTAACCGTATGTTGCATTTCCCTGTGTTTCGGGTGCTTTGGTGTTTAAATATGTCAATTCATCACCTTTCTTGAGGAGCGTACCTCCGTTTTTTCCACGTATATGTAAGGAAAACTGATCAGCACGGCCACGGTTGGCATAATGGCAGTTCATGCACTTTCCTTCAATGGCTGTCTCTTCAAGCACTGGAGTCTCCTCAAATGAAGATAGTTCACGCTGATAGATACCTATCTTGCTGTAGGTCTGATATCCCGGTGCAATTTTTCGATAGACTATGCCATAGTCGTCGAGAGGGAAGTTGCTTATATGCATTGCAAAAGGAGCATACCGCCTCCATTTGCCACTCTTGTCTTTGACACAGACATCAAACGTCAGTTCGGCTCCTACATTCTGTGCAGTCAGTTCGTGCCATTTTTTCTCGTCAAACATCGCAGTCTTGCCGGAAGTTTCCATTTCANCACCCTTACCGCCTGTCACCTTCACATANACTTNCTCGATATCGTCNCCATTGACATCGAAATTCATCGGAGCGATCTGTGCCGGTATCGTCACATCGGTATAATCGGGGAAAATGTCGGGTAGTTGTGAGGAGGGAGTCATTTCAGGAGGTCTTCCTCCTGAGCAGGATGCCAAAATGGAGCATGCGATTATTACTACGTATTTCAGATAATTCATAATTATATTACTTAAAGCCTCGGCGGGACGCATGCGGAGCATGCTTGCTACTTAATTATGCCATTGAAAAAGTTTCTTTTTGCTGACGCGGGACGCATGCGGAGCATGCTTGCTACTTAACTCATTCGTGGGTGGATTGATATTGTGGGGTGGTGGATTCCGGTCGTTGTTTGTTTGCATGGCTCAGGAAATAAATTCCGTATGAGTCGGGGGCAGCTTTTTGCCATTCGGCCGGATTGTTTTTATTTGCCATTACTGCATGTGCCAGGGTAGCCGTCTGTTGCTGCACATCCGGGTTTATTTGAAATGGTATACCCTCAAAGCCGGGATGGCTGAAAGTCCAGTACATTGCTATTGCTTCCTGCACGTGACGTGGTAGCGGCGAATCTCCGAACCGTTCCTTGTTGAAATTGCATACCCCGATGAGAGTGGCTAAATCCCCTTTTAGCATTGTCGTGGCGTAGAAATAGTCTAATGCCAATCGGTTGGAACCGTTGCTGTCATTGACAAGGATTGCCAAAATCTTATCAAGTTGCGAGGGATCGTAGAAAGCAGTTTGGGTGAAGGCATTGCGGCGAAGGGGACCGTAGATTGGATGAGCTTCTACTGCAGCGTCATTATTGAGCAATTCCTTAGCTTTCTCAGCCCAATCTTTATAAAATAGAGAGTTGCTTAGGAAACCTATATATTTTGCAGCCACATCGTAATTGCCATTAATCAGCATACACTCAGCCATCCGCTTCATAAAGCGCCCGCTCTTTCGGTCGTTCATGATGGCTTCTTGAAGGTCGAAAGTTGTGGAAAATGCAATGTTTGTGAGCCCTAATCGGTAGAGTGCTTCAGCAGTGACGAGCTGGGAGGTATTGTCAAGACGATATCTCCCTATCAAACCTTCCTCTCCGTTCTGATTGTAATGGAACATGGTCTCGGGCAACTGTCCCGTCATTCCCAAGGCGAGGTTTAGTGCTTGAAGGGAGAAGGGATCAGAGGGTTGCTCTTTTTTCGCTTTTTCAATTATATCGTTCCAGCGACCTTGTCTCACGAGAGAATCGTAAGCGAGGATACGGCTCTTGTCTGCATTGAAGCGAGTCGGAACATAGATTACTGAGAATATTGCCACGATTGCGGCAAAAATATAAGTCACTATAGCGTTTACTTCTTTTTTTATCAGTGTCACTGAAGGGATCAAACTCATGATTACTGCAATTACAAGGAGTATCCAGGGATATACTTCCGGAATTCTGTAATAGTTTATACCACACATAAGGCTACTCAAAGAATATTGATCAAACCAAAGACTATGAATGGTCCAAACGATAAGCCAAGCGACAAATATAGACCAGATAATATCCCTATTTCTTATTATGCTGTTCCCAATTATAAAGACAAAGGCAAAAGGTCCTGACATCCAATAAAGCAACGTAAATCCAAAAATCGCTATCAATGTGTTGGCTACTGGTGATCCGGTTTGAATGAAAGTGAATAAATACAGGAAGAAAGTCGTTAGCAGCATGGCAACTGCGAAAGAGAACAAAACGTTCTCATCCCCTATTGCTCCGAGATAAAGCACCGAGGGAATGGCAGAAAGTGCGTATGCAACTCCCGACAGAGTGCTTCTGCGGCATGAGAGCCCTAAAAAGACTTGGCTGAGAGTGAGGACGAGGGCTACAAGAAGGGCACCGTAAACTGGGATGTAATAGAACTGGACTATGAATTCGGAGATATAGTCGGTCACACCCCCTGGAATGGATATCGCATGGGTGAAGTAGCTTCTCGTGAAGAGGAAAAGCTGATATTGCTCTTGATAAAGGAGATACTGAGGGACAGCTAACCATAAGTAGAGGAATATGGATAGGAATAAGAGAAGGGAGTATAATAAAAGGCTTAATGACGCATGCGGAGCATGCTTACTACTTAAGTTTGCCATTGCTTATTTGACTTTGGTGGGGATTCGCTCGTCGGAGAGTATGGATTTGACGGCATCACAGGTATTGAATTCGACTTTGGTTTTTGTGAAGTCGGGAGTGTTGAAGGAGAAGACCGATTCGGTATAGTAATCCTCGGGATCCTTTTGTGGGAGGAGGAACGGTTTTGAGAAGTTTCCTTTGTCGTCAATTTGTGTCAAGTAGAGATGGGAATAGAGACCGTCGTGGCGGCGGGATGTGAATACCACCCAACGGCTGTTGTCGCTCCAATTATGGAAACTGTCGGCATCATCGCTGTTTATTTCAGTTGCCGGTCGGGCTTCGCCTGTAGTCAAATCGAGAAGCCATTGGTCTGATTCCTTATGCCATATANTGNAATATCCATAGTCGCTGAGTGTGAAGAGAAGATATTTCCCATCGTATGAAGGGCGAGGCCATGTGACGCTTTTCCCCCTTTCCACGGCATTGAAAAGGGTGTCCACTTGTGATCCGNACTTACCTGTATTTGGGTCGAAAGCTATTCGGCAAAGATTGTACTGCTCTTCCTTATGTTCCAATGGATAATTCTTTTGGAGGCAAGTTGTAAAATAGAGCCATTTGCCGTCGGGAGAGAAAGATGGGGTATTTTCCGACCATGCCTTGGTATTCAATAGAGTATCTGTCAGTATTTCGTTCTTTTCAGTGTCGTAAACTATCACATCGGATGAAAGATCGAACACTTCCAACCGTTTTTTACCGGCTATATGGAATCCTTGGCGTGTTTGGTTGGTGGAGAAAGCGCAATAGCGTCCGTTAGGATGCCAATAAGGGTATACCATACTGCCACCGAGAGTGTCATTTGATGCTTTGAGCCATGTGCATTCTCCATTTTTACTAACCATTGTGGCTCCATGTTCTCCACGGACATGAAAAACGAAATTCTTGGGGTTAGTGCGGTTTGAAGTATGGCAGTTGTAGCATTGTCCGTCGGTCATAGTGTTCTCTATGATGGCAAATTCATCAAAATTGCTAAGATCTCTCTGATAGATGCCCATTTTGCTATATACTTCATAACCCGGAGCAATCCGACGGTATGTAAGTCCGTATTCGTCGAGAGGATATTGGCTTATATTTATCTTGAAATCTTCGTATTGAAGCCATTTACCATCAACTTTGGCGCAAACTGATACGGTCAGGTCGCTGCCTTTGTTTTCTTCCGCCAGTTTATGCCATTTGTCTATGTTGAAGTCGGCGTATTTGCCATTTGATTGGATTTCTTCTCCATTTGCGCCCTTGATTGTCACGTCAACACGGTCGGCTCCTTCTACTGAGAAGTTGAGGGGAGCGACCTCGGCGGGTATAGTCACACCAATGTAGTCGGGGAAGATGGGGGGGAGGGAGGATATTTTCTCCGGGTCTTTTGGCTTATCAACACATCCTGTGAGTACCAACAAAATTAAAGTTAGCATATAAGCGCATTGACGCATCCGGAGGATGCTTACTACTAAATTCGACTTCGTTAAGTAGTAAGCACGCTCCGCGTGCGTCATTAAACGGCATAAGTAACTTCCAAGCACCGATAAAAATAATTTCATTTGATTCATTTGTCGGAAATTAGGTAATAGAAAAGTGTATGGCGATGGGGTTCGATTAGGTCAGGATTTTTGGAGGTCCAGGCTTGTGCGAAACCACGGAGAGATTGCTCAACCATGGGAGATACCATATTCTGTGGTATAGGTTGACCATTTTTCATCGACATGAATGCTAAAGCTTGCTGTGCAAGCAATGGATTATATTGTGGATAGGATTGTGCCACTACTCCCATGTACTGAACGAATTTGTCCAGATCTCGCTGCAGGAGCGGATAGAGAATGAGATATTGGCGGGCAAGGTCGTTTGAAGAGTCCTTGATGAAGAGTTGCCCCAATGTCTTGTCGAGTTCCCCTTCACTGAAGAGATAATCTTCATCCTCAATCCTTTTTCGGAGCATCCCATACAATGGATGGGTATCTATTGTACTTGAATCTTTGATAAGTTCAATATTCCGTTGCGCCCATTTTCGGTAGAATATGGTGTTTTCAAGCATACGGAGATATTTTTCTGCGAGCTTGTATTCACCACGAATCATTGCGGTCTCAGCCAACCGCTTTACCGCTCGACTGCTCTTATTGTAATTAGGAATGGCCTCCATGCCTTCAAAATAGAATCGTTGGGCACTGTTGATCATTCCGAGTTGGAAGAAGATTTCGCCAGTGGTCCAGGATGAGATAGCCTCTTTTGAAAATGGAGGGATTAATCCTTCAGAGCCGTTCTGATAATAATCAAAAGCACGAGAGTCGAGTTGTCCGGTCATTCCTAATGCAAGGTTTGTGGCGCTTACGCTTAGAGGGAGATCAGGCTGATGTTTGTCGGAGTATTTAAGGATTCCATCCCAGTTGTTTGCTCTGACCATGTAGTCATAGTC
>WFLX010268807.1_pt1 | contig 12338 bp, 6 predicted proteins | sample 4967041 | NCBI WGS metagenome assembly WFLX01 (sample SAMN12857096, study PRJNA449069) | gut metagenome | isolation source: stool from male and female vole | host: Microtus ochrogaster | place: USA:Florida | collected 2017 | reverse complement strand
TCTCCCTCAAGGACTGCAAGATTTCATTGAGGGAAGATATGAACCACCGGCTCGTCGGTCCACCAAGACTTTAGATAAAATGCCTCATCTTTCGGGAATCCACAATAGTCAAGCACACCAAACTGTGAGTTCGTAGAAGGATATACCATCGGATTAGATTCACCGCGATAGTCAAACCCGGTCCAATAAAAAAGTCCNCCAAGCCANGGACGCTCATCNTAGAATTTCCANCCNCNCTCAATTGCATTGTATAAGACTGTCNGGNCCACTNGGAGCGCGGTTGATAGCCTTCATNAANCCATTGGCATGNTCATCGTAATATATACCACGCGCTCCGCAACCTGTAGTCTCTTCAGTTCCCAATGCCTTCCTTTCGGGATAATTCTTTCTATGCTCCTCAATAGGATTCTGGAGCACATAGTTGTAGCCAGCAATATCAACTGGGACTACAACTGTCGGGCCTCCCGAAGTGGCCATAGCCATCGGGCGAGTAGGGTCAAGCCGATGAGCATATTCACGCATAGACTCCGATATGCGGCTTCCATATTCATTCCATTCCGTGCCCCACTCCTCGTTTCCGACACTCCATACCACTACTGATGGATGATTTCGGTCACGCTCTATCATACGCTTAAGCTGACCTATATGGTAATTGTTTACTCCGGTCAGTCTGTTCTCTTCCATCACTAATATACCGAGAGTATCGCATGCCTCAAGCATAGCAGGCGACATAGGATTATGACTTGACCGATAGCCGTTGACTCCATACTTCTTAAGCTCTTTAAGACGGTAAGCCTGCATGGCATCAGGAATTGCAGCGCCAACTCCTGCATGATCCTGATGCATATTCACACCTTTTATCTTCACGTTATGTCCATTGAGGAAGAATCCCTTATCAGCATCAAATCTGACATCGCGGAAACCCGTACGAGTCACTTTTGTATCCACGACATTTCCATCCTTCACAATCTCAGTGACTACCTGATACATTGCGGGCGCATCAATGTCCCACAACGTAGGGTTGCTGAGAGCTACAGTTGCCTTCGATGTTCCACTCTCCTTCCCGGCGAGTGTGACTGCACCTGATTCAGGCATCTCGGTTCTCTTTCCATCCGGACCTATAAGATGATTTCGCACTTTGAACTCTGCCGGCGCATTTCCTTTATTATCAACAGTTGTCTCGACATTGACAGTGATCTCTTCATAGGGATAAGTCATGTCGGCATACACGAAAGTGCCAAANGGNGCNANNTGGAGNGGATCACTCNTATCGAGCCANACATTCCTATATATACCGGCTCCTTCATAAAACCACCCTTCCTCAAGAGTAGTGTCTGCTCTGACCGCCACTACATTCTCACCTCCGTAATTGAGATATTCCGATATGTCATACACCTGAGTGGCATATCCGCTTGGTTCACTTCCAAGATAGAATCCGTTGACCCATATGCGGGCATCGCGGAAAATCCCATCAAATTGCAACGTGAAATGCTTCCCAAGGTCCTCTGCTGGGATAAAAAATGTCTTTCTATACCATCCTACGCTCGTCTCCGGATATTTATATCCTACAGTTTTATAGCCGTGGCTATGGCTTGCTTCCTCAGCAAACGGCAGATCCACTACCCAATCATGTGGCAAAGTGACCGACTTCCATTCCGCATCCCATTTAGAGGAATCGAATTTCGGAGAATAAGGACCCTCATTATGTATGGAGTTAGCCTTTGTGAGATAATTGAAATACTCTGTTCCGCATCCAAAATCCTTGGCTGGATCAGATGCATTGCCAAATGCGAACATCCATCCGTCGTTGAAAAGAGTCCGCTCGGAAGCCGACAGGCAAAATGCTGTCATCGACAGCAGCAAAAGGGGAAGTGCTATTCGTTTCATAATCGATGTTACTTGTGTGATGCAAATATACAAAATAAAAATATAGCGTTGCGCGTTTTTTATATAAAAAAGACTGCATATGTAAGTATCGGGTAAAATAGTATCATTTCNCNTTTGATATTTTTCATAATTTTGCANTNGAAAGAAAAAATAACCCATACNATCATGAACACAAACCTTACAAAATACTTATTNGCCACANTNTCNGCTTTGACTGTGGCNGGAGTTTCNGCAAAGGTNGAACTNCCNGANATCATCAGNGATAANGCNGTGCTTCAGCANAACNCAGACGCAAANNTCTGGGGCTGGAGCAAACCCGGTTCTTCGGTCGATGTTACTACTTCATGGAACGGAAAAACTTATTCCACCAAGTCTGACAGTAAAAGTGGGCGCTGGGAACTTACCGTCACTACCCCGGAAGCTTCATTCACACCATACTCTATTGAATTCAAAGATGACGATGGACCTGTGAAGATCGATAATGTACTGATCGGAGAAGTCTGGTTTTGCTCCGGACAGTCTAATATGGAGATGCCTCTGCGCGGATTTGGCATCCAACCGATAGAAGGGGCAGCCCAAGCCATCGCTTACTCAGGGAAATATCCGGGCATAAGAATGGCAAATATTCCAAAGCGTGAAGCATATACTCCTCAAGATAAAGTGGAGGGAAAATGGAATGTATCCAACCCTAAAAATGCAGGTGAATTCTCTGCCCTTGCTTATTTCTTCGCACAGTCGCTGACCGACCTGCTCAATGTTCCCGTTGGAATCATCAATTGCGCCTACGGCGGTTCAAAAGTGGAAGGATGGATTCCAAAATGGAAACTCGACACCTACGAAGGATGGGACATGGCAGCCGAAGAGAAAAACAAGGATATGGGTAATTGGGAGCGCATCGGCGTGATGTATAATGCCATGCTCAAGCCTGTACTTGGCTATACTGTAAAGGGATTCCTATGGAATCAAGGGGAGTCAAACGTAGGGCGAGAAAATGAATATCCCCAGCATCAGAAAGATATGGTGGAAATATGGCGCGACGAATGGGGNCAGGGAGAACTTCCTTTCTACTTTGTGGAACTCCCCGGCTGGAACTACGACAATCCTGAGGCTGATAATGCCGCTAAATTCCGTGAATGCCAGCATAAAGCAGCGGAAATACTGCCAAACAGCGGTATCGTATGCACCACCGACCTCGTATATCCATATGAAGTGCCCGATATCCACGCCCGTAAAAAGAAAGAGATTGGCGAACGTCTCGCATTTATGGCAGCCGCACGCACATATGGCATCGAAGGTGTCCCCAACGTATACCCCTCTTATAAATCAGTAGAACTGAAAGGGGATACGGCGGTGCTTACCTTCAACAACGTCATCGGCGGCTTGAATCCTAACACTGATCTCCCCGGATTTGAAGTAGCTGGAGAAGACCAAGTGTTCTATCCGGCAAAGGCAGTTGAAGACTGGAACTGGCCATACACCGTGACAGTCTCAAGCGATAAGGTAAAAGACATCAAGGCCGTCCGCTACTGCTTCAAGAATTTTGCTATCGGTCAGCTCAAAGACATGTATGGACTCCCACTCATACCTTTCCGCACCGACAATTGGTAAAAATAATGCATCCAATAAAGAATCAAATATCTTGACTATGAACTATAAAAAATATTTAGGCGCATTCTTGATGACTGCAACCATATTGGGCTCAGCCTGCTCTGGCAGCAAGAAAGGAGCAGATGCTTCAGACGCGAACGATCAATTCGTCACAGTGAAAGATGGCGAATTCCATATCGGTGATTCAGTCTACCGATATGTAGGCACCAACTTCTGGTATGGAGCTATTCTTGCATCTGAAGGGCAAGGTGGCGATCGCGAACGTCTTGCACGCGAACTCGATACTCTACAGAGCATCGGCATCAATAATCTCAGAATTCTTGTAGGCGGCGACGGCGAAGAGGGACTTGCTTCCCACATTTCCCCTACGCTTCAGAAAAGCCCAGGAGTCTACAACGACACTATACTAAGAGGTCTCGATTATCTTCTTGATGAACTTGAACGTAGAAACATGAAAGCTGTTCTCTATCTCAATAATGCTTGGGAATGGAGCGGTGGTTTCTCAACTTATCTCGAATGGGCAGGAGAAGGAAAAGCTGTGAACCCTGCTACTGATGGATACCCTGCCTACATGGCATATGCCGCAAAATTCTCAGTCAATGATTCAGCACAAAAACTTGCTGCCGATCATGTAAGAAACATTGTGAGCCGTACGAACAGCATCACTGGCAAACCATATTCAGAATCACCGGCAATCATGGCTTGGCAGATAGCAAATGAGCCACGATGCTTCAATCCGGAGAATAAGGAAAGCTTTGCAAAATGGATCGGAGAAACCGCTTCTCTTATCAAGGAGATCGACCCTAACCATCTTGTTTCGACGGGAAGCGAGGGTGCATGGGGATGCGAAAACGACATGGACCTTTGGACACGTATCCACTCATATCCTGAAGTAGACTACGCCACAATCCACATTTGGCCCTACAACTGGAGTTGGGTAAATGGAGAGACTGTCACCGACAGCGTAGCCGTAGCTTGCCGCAATACATCCGACTATATCAACTCACATTATGATGCACTCGGAAAAGCATTGCAAGCCAAAGGCGGAGACTCTAAGCCAATAGTGCTTGAGGAATTTGGTTACCCGCGCGATGGTATGGCTATCGCACAGGGTTCACCTGTCACCGGACGCGACACATACTACAATCATGTATTCTCAGAAATTAAAGGAGGCGGCAAGATAAAGGGTGCCAACTTCTGGGGATGGGGAGGACTTGCAAATCCGGCTCATGAAGTCTGGCAGCCTGGAGATGACTACACAGGCGACCCTGCTCAGGAAGCTCAAGGGCTCAATTCTGTATTTGCTTCCGACTCGACTACAATAGCCATAATCAAAAAATCAACGCTTTGATATTTTTTNCCTTATACATAAGTNNNTAATTAAAATTAATNCATATATAAATGTGANATATTTTTGAGNCAGTCTGGATGCGGGGTGAAGGAGCTTAGCGAGCTANAGCGNCTNCGTGACAATGCCGGAATGACCAAAAATAGCCGCATTTATACATGCAAGTTGGTTTCGAGTATAATTGTACATATATCGTTTAATTTTTGTGAGCTACTTATAGGTATTAATTTTGCAACATAATGAATTTTCAGTATAATATTCATTAAAATGACACACTAACCTAACAATAATAAATATTCAATTATAACACCTAATGTCTTATGAAACATGTCAAATTACATCTCAGGGGCTTGTTGATAGCTTGTGTCATGAGCTTTTCGCTTATAGCAGCTGCGCAAGTCCCAGTGAAAGGATTAGTCGTAGATGAATCCGGAGATCCGCTGATCGGCGTGACAGTGCAGGAAAAAGGAAAATCTTCCAACGGCACAGCAACCGACATTGAAGGAAAGTTCACCATCTCAGTGACTAACCCAAATGCTACTCTAATTTTCTCATATGTAGGAATGGAGACTAAGTCTTACCCTCTTAAGGGAGAGACCAATGTAAAAATCACTATGAAGGAGAATTCCGACTTACTTGATGAAGTAGTCGTTGTGGGATACGGAACCCAAAGAAAATCTGACATTACAGGAGCCGTAGGCTCAATTACCGAGGCTCAGATGAAACAATCGATCGTGACCAATGCTGACCAGATGCTTCAGGGCAAGGTGGCGGGCGTTCAGGTCACACAAAATTCAGGAGCTCCTGGCGGAGCAACATCTGTACGTATACGCGGTGCCAGTTCACTCAACTCATCTAATGAGCCACTTTATGTTATCGACGGCGTGCCAATGAGCGGATCAAACGATATCGGAGGCTTCGACTGGATGGGTGGCACCAACGGCCAGACAAAGGTGAATCCACTTGCATCGATCGCACCTTCCGATATCGTCAGCATTGACGTGCTTAAAGATGCGTCAGCTTGTGCCATATATGGCGCAGCGGGCGCAAACGGCGTAGTTCTTGTGACAACACGCAGAGGCTCAGCCGGCCGCACTAACATCACCTACGACGGATACGTTGCATGGCAGCAAGTGGCAAAGAAACTTGACATGATGGATCTCCGTCAGTATGGGGAATATCAGCAACAGCTCCGCGATGAAGGGATTCTCGTAGGCAACAACTTCGATTCAACATATAGCGATCTGTCGCTTCTNGGAGCTGGCACCGACTGGCAAGACGAAATCTTCCGCACAGCCTTCATGACAAGCCATCAGGTGAGCGTAACTGGAGGCAATGAAAAAACTGTATACGCAATGAGCGGCGGTTGGATGGATCAGAATGGTATCATCATTGGTTCTGACTTCAATCGATTCAACTCCCGATTCAGCATCGACAACAATTTCACCAAATGGCTCAAAATTGGAGGTATGCTCGCTTATACACGCACTGATGAGACCATTACTCGCAATGATGGATCCGACGGCGTAATCATGCAAGCCATGACTATGATGCCATCAGTTCCGGTTCGCGACTTTGAAGGGAATTGGGCCGGACCTAACACTGTGAATGGTGCTTCCACTTGGAATCCTGTAGCCCTTGCTCTAATGACCAACAACAAATTGCTTCGTCAGAAAGTGAATGGTAACTTTTACCTTAACATTGACTTCCTTAAGCATTTCACATTCCGCGCAGAATACGCGTTTGATGCTTCTCAAAACCAGAACAAATCATTTATTCCTCGCTATCAGTTCGGACTTGTCTCCAACGATATCAACCAAATGATGCAACGCGAAGACCATAATTTCTACTGGATGCAGAAAGATTATCTGACCTACAGCCAGACCTTCCTCGACAAACATGATGTCACTGCTATGATTGGTTTTGAGGCTTCAAAATCAAGTTGGAATGGAACTCAAATCATTAAAAACAACTTCACAAGCGACAACATCTACATAATGGGAGCAGATGGTGATTTTGTCTCCAACAATGGTTGGGAAGATGCCTCCACCACTGCATCTTATTTTGCTCGCGTCAATTACGCATTCGACAGCAGATATCTATTGACAGCCACTGTACGCCGCGACGGATCAAGCAAGTTCGGACCAAAGAACAAGTGGGGCACATTCCCATCAGTGGCTATCGCATGGCGACTTTCTCAAGAGAAGTTCCTTCAAGACGTGACATGGCTCAGCAATCTCAAAATTCGTTTAGGCTATGGCAAGGTGGGCAACTCAAATATCAACACCTACCTCTATGGGTCTACTCTTCAGACCATACTTACTCCTTCAGGTTCGGCATACATTCCCAGCAATCTTTCGAATCCTGACCTAAAGTGGGAAGCATCTGAGCAATACAACATCGGCCTTGATTTCTCTGCTTTCAGCAATCGTCTTGAGATCACAATCGATGCTTACAGAAAACAGACTCAAGATCTCCTGATGCAGACCTTTGTTCCCTCTCACATCGGTTCTAACTCATGGGGAGAAATAAATACACCATATGCCAACATCGGAAAGACTCGCAATACTGGTATTGATGTCCAGATCAACGCTCATCCTGTAGCAACAAGAAACTTCAACTGGAGCAGTGCACTCTCTCTTTCTCACAATAAGAACATGATTGTGGCTCTCAACGACGATTCTCAGCGCATATATGGCAATGTCGACTGGTATGCTCCATTCCAGACAGTCACAATGTTTGCAGTTGGTCATCCAATGGGTGTATTCTACGGATACAAGACAGATGGACTCTTCAAAGACGAAGCAGACATTATTGGTCATGCGACTCAGACAGGAGGATCCGAGCCATATGCCAATAAGATCGACAAAGTTTCCGGTGCTTGGATAGGCGACATAAAATATGTAGACAGAAATGGCGACGGTGTGATTGACGATGCCGACCAGACAGTAATCGGCGACCCGAACCCGGATCTGACTTTCGGTTTCACCAACACTTTCTCTTGGAAAAACTTTGAACTTAACGTAGGTCTTACCGGACAAGTTGGTGGAGATGTCCTCAACTGGTCGCGCTATCGCATCGAGGGTCTATCATCTATATGGGATAATCAGGCTGTCTCAGTTCTTGATAGAGCCCAGGCTATAAAGATTGACCCTAATGGAGGTGATGATATCTCAAACCTTCAGCTTGCTGAGGGACACAATGGTCTACCTCGCTTCTCAAACCTTGATTCAAACGGCAACCAGAGAATGAGCGACCGCTGGATTGAAGACGGAAGCTATCTCCGAATACAAAATATATCGCTCACCTACAATCTTCCCGATAAATGGCTTAAGAAGATATATATGCAAAGTGCACGTATATACTTCAATGTGCAGAACGTCTACACTTTCACGAAGTACAGTGGTTATGACCCAGAAATCGGTGCATACAACCAGAGTTCTCTTCTTCAGAACATAGACCGTGGCCGATATCCGACTCCTCGCACTTATACTTTCGGCATTAACTTCTCTTTCTAACTTTCAAACTCGACAAAAATGAAAACATTCATAAAGACCTCACTCTTAGTTTTGATGGTCGGAAGCGGGCTGACTTCGTGCAACGATTTCCTCACCGTCGACCCGGTCGATAAGCCAGTGTTGGAAACATATTATACATCTCCTGAAGCGCTACGCTCCACAACACTCGCACTATATGCCTCTAAGACCTGGAGCAATTTCCATATGAATTTCCAGTGGAAACTCGATATGATCAACGGGGATATATATTACACCTATTCTGACGAAGGTCAGTGGTATTTTGGTACATACACTTCCGTCAACCCATATCTTAATGAGGGATGGAAAGGTCTATACAACGTGATTCTGGAGTCAAACAGTATCATTCATGATATAGTGCCAGTATGCGGAGGATCAATCACCCAAAGTGACATAGATCATGCAGTGGGAGAGGCAAGAGCAATGAGAGGATATTGCCATTATATGCTTGCAGAAGTATGGCATGATGTTCCCGTAATTGAAAATAACACAGAGTTGATTTCTTCCGGCACTCTCGACGTGCCTCGCAATACTCAAGCAAGCGTATACCGCTTCGCAATGGAAGATCTTGATGCCGCAGTCGAACTTCTTCCGGAGTCAGATGCCGATGCATTCCGTCTCGACAAGAAAAAGGCCCGCGCCTTGAGAGCTAAACTCGCTGTGACAATGGCAGCCCATAAAGACTACGGCTACGACCGTGACGCTCTCTATGCCAAGGCTGCTGAAGATGCACTCTACGTCATCGAGAACTCAACACCTCTTACCCAGATTGACTTCTCCACTCTTTTCGATGTGGAAAGCAACAATGGACCTGAATCAATACTCGCAATCCAATGCGGTGTGCTTGGCTATGCTTACGGAAACGCAAGAAATGTTGCATGGAGTCGCTCAAGTGTCATCGCCGATCAGACGTGGGGAGCGGGCAAAGGCCCGACATTATCTCTTCAGGAAATGTATGAACGCAACGACCAGCGCAGAATGTGGACCTACATGACAAATGGAGACTATTATCCCATGCTCAACCGTGCGGGTGGAGGATATACCTACCAGTATGTAAGCCGTGATGATTCCGGGGAGGTGCTGGAAGACAGAAATGAGATGCTTGCACATATCAAAAAATATATCATAGGTAAGGGAGCTGACTGCAACGGCAACGTAGGTATCAACCAAGACGCAGCTAACAATATCTACCNAATGCGTCTTGCAGATNTATATCTAACTTATGTTGAANCAAAGATGGGCACAGCCTCNTCCACTACTGACGCTTCTGCACTGACCTACTACAATATGGTACGTGAACGTGCAGGAGTTTCTCCAAAGACAGAGGTGTCCTTCGTGGAACTTCTCAAAGAGCGTCGCCGCGAACTCGCTTTCGAAAGCCAGACTTGGTTTGATACGCAGCGTTATCGCTATCGTGAAGGCGATGAGGCTGCACTCGAACTCCTAAACAAAGGATATGAAACCGGACTTAACCGCGCTGCTATGATTCTTCCTGATTGGAACAAATATCCTACAGTGGATGCATCTAACGAAAATAATATAGACATCTACCATATTGTAGATAATGTTGCAGATGGAGGACAGTATGATGCTATCAATCTTTCGGCTTCGGCTTTCGTAGCTCCAATTCCGGCAGCAGTAAGTTCTTCGTCCCCAATGCTGTCACAAGCTGCAGTAGATTATTACGGTGGTGCTACAGAATGATTTTTCCATAAAATTCAAAACCAACTGAAATGAAATCAATATCATTATATACATTGGCTGCAGCCACAACGGTTGCTCTCTCAGGATTCCTTTCATCCTGCAGCCAAACAGATGCTGACAAAGACAAAGGAGCGACTCCTGTCATCAAATATGCTCGTATGTGTGAAGCAGAAAAGGCAGATTCCCTTATCGTTAGTGCTTCACTCGGCACCAGACTCTGCTTTGTCGGCGATAATTTGGGCGATGTGCAGCAGATATGGTTCAACGACCAGAAGGCCAAGTTGAATCCAACCATGGTCACAAGCCACACAATCATCGTCGATATCCCCAATAATATTCCTGGGGAAGTGAGCAACATTGCCAAGTTTATAACTTCATCTGGCACAACCGTAGAATATCCTTTCAATGTCTCTGTGCCCGCTCCACGCATCGACAAGATGACTTGTGAGTATGCGAAAGCTGGCGATTTGGTCACTATCAGTGGTGCATACTTTGCCGATGATCCTAATGTGCCCATCACAGTCACATTCCCTGGAGGCCTTGAAGCTCAGATTAGAAGTCTAACTGAAAATTCGATTGATGTTGTGGTGCCAGAAGGTGCAGAAGAAGGCTCAATAACAGTAACTTCCATTTATGGAAAGGGAGAAAGTGGCTTCCACTATCTCGACACTCGCGGCATGATGTTTGACTTTGACGGTCTTACCGGACTTGGCAACCATGGCTGGCACAATATGCCTATTGAAGATGACGGAACCGGTATCAGCGGCAATTATGTCCGTCTCGGAGACGGGGCCACTACTCTTGCCGGAAGCGATGCTTGGGACGACGGCAATTTCTCATTCGAATATTGGGCAGGCAGCTGGAACTCGCCAACAGACTATCCTGAACGCGAAGGAGTTCGTCTGTTCGATATAGTTGACTTCTCTGATTTCAATAACATGAGCCTTAAGTTTGAACTTTGCATTCCATCTGCTGCGGCTTGGCAAGCTTGCGCTTTACAAGTCATATTTGCAGGCACCGAGAAAGTGTCAATGGGTAATGCAGGAACTGATGTATTCGGATATACAGTGGCAGGATGCAATAACACATATTTCCAAGATAATTCAGCACGCGGACTTTGGACCCCATGGACTGCTACTGAAGCTTATCATACTGATGGCAAATGGGTGACAATCAGCCTTCCCATCAAAGACTTCGTATATGGTCCTGACGGATCAGGAGCATCCACTTTCTTGGCATCGGCATCTGACTTTGCAAGCTTACAACTCTTCTTGTGGAACGGTGGTGTCAAGGGCGTTGACTGCACTCCTATGCTCAAGATTGACAATATCAGAGCTGTAAAAAACTAAACAAACATGGCATGCTCTTGAGTTAACGTCTGAGAGCATGCCGATTATGAATCTTTAAGCGACCAATAGAAATGAAAAAGATATATAGACTCAATGGAGTCATCACAATGTGCCTCGCTATGCTAATGTCCATGCTGACAGCATGCGAACAGGACACATATGACACCCAGCAATACAAAGGGGGTGTTAACCTTAATGTCTGGGGACCAAGGCCTGTTGCAAGAGGTGGAGAACTTCGCTTCTTAGGCTCTGGCATGAACCAAATCACCTCCATAACACTTCCCGGGTCGGGGGATGTGACTGATATTAAAGTTGTATCAAACGAGGAAATCCGCATTATCGTGCCTCAGGATGCAGAGCCAGGAAAGGTAGTGCTTCATTATTCTGGAGGAGAAATTGAGTCATTGACAGGTCTCTCTTTCACAGAACCAATTTCACTTGATGAAATCACGCCACTTGCTGTCAAACCAGGCCAGACCCTTACACTTAAAGGAGATTACCTCAACCTTATATCAGAAGTGATTTTCACAGAAGAAGTCACTGTAGAGGAAGCAGATTTCATCACTCATAATCGTAAGGAAATTTCTTTGACAGTCCCTGAAGAGGCTCAAACCGGAGTAATCATCATTAGCGATGGCATGACCCCAATTCCAAACATGATCTATTCAGAAGAGGAAGTTGTCATCGTATTGCCTTCCGTAGAGATAGTAGCAGATCTTACAGGTGCTAAGCCAGGAGAGACCAAGACTTTCACCGTGAAGGATATTGACCTCGTGAAAGAAGTGTTGATGCCAGATGGAACAAGCATTGAATTCACAGTAGAAAACGACAAACTAACTTTCACTCTGCCAGCAAATATTTCAGACGGAACAATCTGTATGGTGCCAGCATCAGGTGTGAAGGTAG
>WFLX010101440.1_pt1 | contig 12338 bp, 11 predicted proteins | sample 4967041 | NCBI WGS metagenome assembly WFLX01 (sample SAMN12857096, study PRJNA449069) | gut metagenome | isolation source: stool from male and female vole | host: Microtus ochrogaster | place: USA:Florida | collected 2017 | reverse complement strand
GATAATCCCAACACCACATCAAAGAAATTTGGGAAACTCATCAAACTTTTATGAAATACCGAGACTATCTGTCGGTTGCAATGGCGGGCCCCCCACTTTCGGGTGGTGTTCCCTCACGGGACGCAGGCGGATTACAAAGTGCCGATGGAACTCAAATCCTGTCTATCGGAGTTTCATCACAAAACCTTTGATGTGGCTTTTATAAAGGAGGCAGTGGGCGTTATGCCTTCCGCCTCCTTAACTTTTTAATATATAACCCAAGAAATATGAAAGATGTAAAAAAGACCCTCCTTGACAGGGTTTCTATCCGACGCTACGAACGAGAGGCTATTCCACAGGAAACCATGGATTTCATCTATGATGCTATCCGCAACACTCCTACAAGCTACAATGGTCAGCAATATTCTGTGATAGATATCGATGACCAGGCCTTGAAAGAAAAACTCTATGAATTGACAGGACAGAAACAACTAAAGACATGCAACCGCCTGCTCATTTTCTGCTCCGACTATAACAAGATGACACTCCTTGCAAAGAAGAAAGGAGTAGACATGCCGCCATTCACAGACACTATGGACGGAACCATCATCGGAATAATCGATGCTTCTTTGGCTATGATGAGTGCAGTGGTAGCCGCGGAGGCTTGTGGACTCGGTTGCAACTGTGTAGGCTATCTCCGCACTGTAGATCCAAAGGCTGTAGCTGAATTGCTCAAACTCCCTAAAGGTGTGTTTGTAGTATGTGGTCTTGCACTTGGTATCCCACGCGAACATCCTGATCTAAAACCGAAACAGCAGCGTGATCTCGTTTTCATGAAAAACTGCTATTCACAAGATCCCGAAAAACTTACNGAAGAACTTGTAGAATATGACAAAGTAGTCACTGACTACAATCATCATCGCGCNGGAGGCACTTCCGACAANGATTGGTGTGCACACATCATTAATTACTATGACCATGCTATGAACTATAATATCCTCCAGTATNTAAAGGATCAAGGATACGATATTAAAAAGTGAAAAGAGTCAATGGTCAAGCACCAAGTAAAAAATACAGACACCTCAATGAGATGTCTGTATTTTTTTACTCACTTGGTTCTTGACTCTTGAACCTTTGAAGATTAGCGGCGTCCGCCTGCTTTCTGACGCATTTGCTTCATCATAGCCATTGGATTTTTGATACCACCCGTGGCCATGCGCATCATCTTNCGTGTCTCCTCAAATTGTTTAAGCAATCTATTGACTTCTTGCAGCGACGTGCCGCTTCCCTTCGCAATACGCTGACGGCGGGAAGCATTAATCACCTCCGGATTCTGGCGCTCATAGGGCGTCATAGAATTGATTATGGCCTCTATACCTTTAAAGGCATTATTATCAATATCAATATCCTTGATGGCTTTTCCTACACCNGGAATCATTGAAGCAAGATCTTTGATATTACCCATCTTCTTGATCTGCTGAATCTGCTTCATGAAATCATCGAAGTCAAACTTATTCTTGCGGATTTTCTCTTGGAGTCGCTCTGCTTCTTTTTGGTCGTAGATTTCTTGCGCACGCTTAGCAAGTTCGACAATGTCGCCCATGCCCAGAATGCGGTTNGCCATACCTTCCGGATTAAATTCCTGGATATCCTCCATCTTCTCACCGATACCGACAAACTTGATAGGCTTATCGACAACCGAACGTATTGAAAGAGCGGCACCACCACGAGTATCACCATCAAGTTTAGTAAGTATAACGCCATTAAAGTCGAGACGGTCGTTAAATTCCTTAGCTGTGTTGACAGCATCCTGGCCTGTCATTGAGTCAACCACAAAGAGAGTCTCGTCAGGATTAACCGCTTTTTTAATGGCAGCGATCTCCTGCATCATCTCTTCATCAACAGCAAGACGCCCGGCTGTATCGACAATTACAAGATCAAGTTTATTGTCCTTAGCAAATTTGATGGCATTCTCTGCGATTTCAACAGGGTTTTTGTTTCCCTCCTCAGTATATACTGGCACATCGATTTGCTCAGCAAGCACCTTCAACTGATCAATGGCAGCCGGACGATAAACGTCGCCTGCAACAAGAAGAGGCTTGCNACCTTTTTTCTTGAGTTTTAGCGCAAGTTTGCCAGAGAAAGTAGTCTTACCTGAACCTTGCAAACCCGACATAAGGATGATCGCAGGTTTTCCTTCNAGAACGAGTGGCTCCTCTTTACCACCCATCAAAGCAGTAAGTTCGTCGTGAACAATTTTCACCATCAGCTCTTTCGGCTTCAAGGCGTTGATCACATTCTGACCAAGAGCTTTCTGCTTGACAGTATCCGTAAAATTCTTAGCCACCTTATAGTTGACGTCGGCGTCAAGAAGAGCGCGACGCACATCTTTCATGGTCTCTGCTATGTTGATCTCGGTGATTCGTCCTTCACCCTTTAGGATCTTAAACGAACGTTCGAGTCTTTCGGAAAGGTTATTAAACATAATATTTGAGTATTAATGCATAATTCATAATGCATAATTCATAATTACTTGTCTTTGAATTTCCAGTAGATGCATTTATGAAATTACACATTATATTTTAATTATTATTTCAGTAGATTTGTGGCTGTGTCCGGGAAGATGATCTTTGGCTGGAATGTCTTGGCCTCGTCGGGAGTCATTGAAGCATAGGCGATTATGATAATGATATCCCCTACCTNAGCCTTACGGGCAGCTGCACCATTGAGGCAAATNACTCCGGNATTTGGTTTTCCAGNAATNACATNAGTTTCCAGACGCTCTCCATTATTATTGTTGACCACCGCAACTTTCTGACCCGGTAGGATCCCGGCTGCATCCAAAAGAGCGGAGTCTACAGTTATGCTTCCGATATAGTTGAGATTGGCCTCGGTGACGTGCACCCGATGTATCTTTGAGGCCAGCATTTCTATCTGCATAGCTTGCACAAGTTAATTTATTTATATCTGATATTGTCGATAAGACGCACTTTACCGCAATAGACTGTAATACACCCTACTATGTCGGGAGATTCCGACCATTCATCTATTGGAAGAAGTGTTCTGCCATCTACGATCTCAAAATATTCCACATCCATATGAGGCACAGCATTGATACGCTCTACCACTGTGTCATGTGTGGCTTGCACTGAATGATCTTTAGCATATTCAACGCTATAAGCCAACGCAGCATGAATCTCAGGAGCCACTTTGCGTTGCTCTTCAGTCAGAAGAGCATTGCGCGAAGAAAGAGCAAGCCCATCATCAGCACGTTTGATAGGCACCGGCACGATTTCAACATCAATATGTTCTGATTCTACCATATTGCGTATTACGGCAATCTGCTGGAAATCTTTTTCTCCGAAATATGCGCGAGTAGGACGACAAAGACGGAAAAGACGACTCACTACCTGAGCCACTCCCTGAAAATGACCTGGGCGAAACTTTCCTTCCATCACCTCAGCAGCAGTGCCGAGTGCAAATTCATGGTCGCGCCCTGTGCCTTCCGGATACATTTCCTCTACCGAAGGAGCAAAGACAGCAGTGGTGCCTTCTCCTGCGAGCAGGCGGAAGTCCTCTTCCTCGTTTCGCGGATAGGTAGCAAGGTCTTCTAAATTATTAAACTGTGTCGGATTGACAAAAACACTGACAAGAGCCACGTCGTTTTCAGCGACAGCCCTCTTCACGAGCGAAAGGTGTCCCTCATGAAGAGCACCCATTGTAGGAACAAGTCCTATTGTCTTTCCATTGCCAAGCGTCTTGCCTACGAAGGCCTCCAGATCGCTGACACTACGAATTATCTGCATTGCCATTATTTTTCAATGTTTCAGATCTGTCTTACTAAGTCTTATAAGACACACTGTGAATTTCAACTTGCAAAATTAATAAATAAGTCACAAACGCACCAAGTAATTTTACCTAAAAAACACCTTTGAGAGTTAAAAAAATAGAAATTTAATGTTTTAGAGGTCTAAATCGGCAAAAAGGAGAGGTTGCGTTCCTTATAATTGGATTTTTTTTTGTAATTTTGCAGTCGGGCATGGAGTGATGCTTGCTGCATCATGCAAGTCCCGACATAAAAAATATATTATGGCCAAGAAAAAATTCCTATTTGTGGCTCAGGNGGNAGCTCCTTACCTTCCGCCGGAAAAAANATCAACACTNGGCAAAGAGGTTGCCNCAGGCATACACAAAAGAGGTNACGAGGNCCGCACGTTTACTCCNAAATGGGGAAATATTAACGAACGTCGCAATCAGCTTCNTNAAGTGATNCGGTTAAGCGGACTTAATGNCACCATCGACGATAACGACCATCCTCTGTTGCTGNAAGTTGCAAGCCTACACCCAACCCGCACCCAAGTATATTTCATCGATAATGATGATTATTTTGACAAACTTGATTCAGACCTTGATGATGTCGGAAGCAACCGACAAGACAATGACCAGCGTATAATATTTTTCACCCGGTCTACGGTAGAAACAGCAAAGAAACTACAATGGGATCCTGCTGTGATACATTCCCAAGGTTGGATTGCATCCATGACGCCGGTCTATTTACGCCAACTCGCAGACTCCGTACCATTTGAAAATTCAAAGATAGTATATACGGTTCTCCCTGAAGACAATGAAGTTAACATCGATGCCGATTTTTTCCGCCGTCTAATTGAAGATGGAGTAAAAGAGGAATTCTTGTCAAGCTATTCGGAAATGGAAAAAAGCACCAAGTTGCTTCACCGCATGGCGATAGACAATTCTGATGGTGTAATATTCATGACCGATGTCCCCGATCCAGACCTTCTTGCCGCTGTGGAAGCAAAAGGCATTCCATATATGCTTAAGGAAGAAGCTGACGGAAATCTTGAAGCTTATATAGAATTTTACGACAAATTATAAAAATGACACGATATACGACCATGAGCAAGATAAAGCGAATCTTTGGAGCATCCCTTCTTGCCACATCCATAGCCGGAATATTCAGTGCCTGTGAAGACAATGTCCCAACCGTAGGAAGTGACCTTGCNTCAAATGNGGTGCAAATTGCCCTNGATNCCNTAATTTNGANCNGAACTGACCAATNCNTCCATCGTGGAGACANTCAACTGCTGGTGGAGTGTCCGAAGATTTCATATTACACAATTTATGATGACTCAATAGATGCCAGAAGCACCAACAACTTAATCGGGCGCATCAGTGTTCCTGAATATGGAGATTTACGTTGCTCTTTTGTCAGCCGTATGATGTGTGCAAGCAAGCTTGCAATTCCTGATTCCATTCCGATAGAAAATGTTGATTCCATGAAATTGCTGCTCAACATAAAACGCGGAGATCTCACTGGAGACTCCCTCGCTCCGCAGCAGCTTAAAGTGTATGAATTGACAAAGAGTTTGCCGCTTGATATTGATAACCGTTTTGACCCAACCGGTTATTATGACCAGTCATCTCTGTTAGGCACCAGNAGCTATACACTCTCAGCCCTCGGCATGAGCGATTCCCTTTATCAAAAATTAAGCAGTATANACATTGAAATTCCAATGAGTAAGGAGATGGCTCAGAAGACTGTGGAAGCATATCGCAACAATCCGTCTACGTTCGCATGGCCACAAACCTTTGAACAGTATTTCCATGGGATTTATGTCGAGCCATCATTCGGACGAGGATGTGTTGCTAATATTCAAGAGTCCATTTTTGTCATTTTCTACAGTTACAAAGCAGAAGAAACTGAGAAGAATGANGATGGCACATCTTCGGTAGTNGTCAAGACCAAGTCTTCTTATGCCGGNGTTTTCCAATCTTCNCCTATTGTATTGAATAGCAACAATGTGGTTTATCAGCCATCTCAATATCTACAGAGTCTCTCTGCACAAAACGAAGCTTTGGTCACCACACCCGGAGGATACCGTATCGACTTAACATTCCCAGCCAAAGAATTGATTGGTATTTATAATAAATCACAATCTAAGTTGGCTGTAGTAAGCGATCTTAAATTCAGTATCCCTGCCGAAGAGATAAGCAATGACTATGGAATTACGCCTCCCCCTTATCTTCTGATGATAAAGAAGTCAAAACTTAAAGAATTCTTTGCAAACAATTCTCTTCCAGACAACAAAGACTCGTTCTATGCCACTTACAACGCTACGAAAAAAGAATATGCGTTCTCTTCAATGAGAAACTATATTCTCGACCTTATAAAGAATGGAGTAAAAGATGAGGATATAGATTTCACAATAGTACCTGTAAATCTGGAGTTTGAATCAAATGAATCAAACAACAACTACAATTACTATTATTACTACGGATACTCCTCAAGCACAGCCAAAGAGACTTATCTGACAAAATGCACACCATATATTCAGAAACCTTCAATGTGCCGACTGCTTATGGATAAGGCCCAGACCATATTCACTTACTCCATCCAGACGATGCAATGACACTGAATTCCTGTGCTCTCGTTCTCCTCTTTAGCTTGCTCCAGTTTCTCACAGGATCTGCTGCAAATTCCTCCGATAGCATTGTTCCTTCACGACCAGGAGCCACACTGCTTTTTGCTGGAGATGCCATGCANCATCAGGCTCAACTTGATCAGGCATTGGCAGAAGGGAATGGCAAATACTACGACTATTCTGAATGTTTCAGATGGATAGCTCCAATAGTGACAGAAGCNGACTATGCTGTAGTAAATCTTGAAGTGCCGCTTGGTGGAGGTCCACGCTATAGTGGATATCCTTGTTTCAGTGCTCCCGACAGTTATGCGCAAGCACTTGCAGATGCAGGATTCGACATGATGCTGACTGCNAATAATCACTGCCTTGACTCTGGAATGAAAGCAGCCCGGCGCACCATAAGTGCTCTTGACTCTCTTGGTGTAGACCATATCGGCACATACCACGATGCCGCAGACAGAGAAGCAAAAGTGCCATATATCAAAAACATCAATGGAATAAAATTCGGATTTCTCAATTACACCTATGGCACGAATGGCATTCCTGCACGCGATGGTATGGAGGTGTCGCTAATCGACCGAAATCGAATGNCCGAAGAAATCAAAAAGACAAGAGAGNCAGGNGCAGAAATCATAGTAGTGACCATGCACTGGGGTATTGAATATGTGCTTCATGAGAACGCAATTCAGCGCGAACAAGCTCAATTCCTTATTGACAATGGTGCTGACATGGTGATTGGAAGCCATCCACACGTGATTCAACCTATGAGAATGGTGCGTGATGAAAAGCGAAATCAGGATGTGCCAGTAGTGTTTTCATTAGGCAACTTCATATCAAACATGAAGACAGGCGACACACGTGGAGGTGCATACATGAGGGTAAGGGTTGAACGAGACGAAGATGGAAAAGCCCGCGTGAAATGGGCAGACTATGACACTTTCTTCTGCGCCAAGCCCACTGGCAAAGGAACTAACTTCACAGTAATTCCATCCGACCGCACAGATCTTATTCCAGCACAGCAACTTCAACATTGGAAGATATTCGACCGCTCATCAAGCAAGGTTTTTGATGCCGAAAACGTCAATATTCCTCGCCGCCAAAAGAAAGATTAAGGGATTATGTTATAAGAATTAAGAACTACGAATTAAAATCAAATCCATAAAAGATTAAACAATTAAACTTTTAAACCAAGACATGAAGACTCAAATAGACACAAAAAAGGCACCNGGNGCAATCGGNCCTTACAGTCAGGCTGTAAAAGCCGGCAACCTCATATTCGTATCAGGTCAGCTTCCAATCAATCNTGCTGATGGCACAATGGGAGAATGCATCAAATGCCAAACACGCCNGAGCCTTGAGAATGCTAAGGCAATCCTTGNAGAAGCNGGNGCATCTTTCGATGACGTAGTAAANNCTACAGTTTTCCTTGCAGATATGANTCTCTTTGGAGCNATGAATGAAGTATACTCTGAGTATTTTGCTGCTCCTTANCCTGCNCGCNGCGCATTCGCAGTCAAAGAACTTCCAAAGCAGGCACTGGTTGAGATTGAGATGATAGCCTCAATTTAATTTTGAATTTTGAATTTTGAATTATTTCAGAGATCTCTGATAACTCTGATGACTCTGATAACTCTGATAACTTAAAGAAGGATGAGGCCATGGGCTTCATCCTTCTTTTTCCATTAGTTCGAGCATTCGCATCTCTGCTTCGTCTATTCGCTCGATTACTTCTTGTATTCTTGCTCCTGCCTTTGTAATCTCTTCAACTGTCATGTTGCCAGACGACATACCGGCCTCAAGATCATTCTTTTCATTATTGAGACTATCGAGTTCAATCTCAAGAGCCTCCATTTCCTTTTTTTCTTTGAATGAGAGTTTGGGTTTCCTTTCAGTTTTCTGTTTAGCAGCCCCGGCGATCTCAGAGCCAGTTTTTGCATCAGCAATACGCTTAGCCTCTTCTGCTGCCGCCTTGAGTTCCCGTTCCTCTTGTCTTACACAATGGCGATACGTAGAATAATCGCCTGGGAAATCACGAACTTCTCCGTCTCCCTTCATCACAAATATATGATCTACTATCCTGTCGAGGAAGAAACGGTCGTGGCTCACTACAATTACGCAACCTTTGAAATTTGCTAAATAATCTTCAAGCACACCCAGGGTCATGATGTCAAGGTCGTTGGTAGGCTCATCAAGAATCAAGAAATTGGGCTGACGCATCAAGACAGTTGCTAAATATAATCGGCGACGTTCTCCCCCACTCAGTTTGTAAATGTATTTTTGCTGAGTAGATGGTTCAAACAGAAAGTGTGTAAGAAACTGAGATGCTGTCAGTGTAGTCTTTTCGTCGATCTTGACAGTCTCAGCAATTTCTCTGACCGCGTCAATCACCTTCTTCTTCTCGTCGAAATCAGTCATTCCTTCTTGGGAATAATAGCCCCATCTCACGGTTTCCCCAACATCAAAATGTCCGGAATCCGGAGTCAACTCACCAAGCAGCATTTTTATGAAAGTAGACTTTCCTGCTCCATTATCCCCAACAATTCCTACCTTGTCAAATCGCGCAAAATTATAATTGAAATCATTTAGAATGGCAATCTCATGGCGCGTTCCATCCGGAAGGACCTTCTCAAATTTCTTGGCAACATGCACAGCCTCGAAAATCTTATTGCCAATGTAACTCCCTTTTACAGCGAGACGCACATCCTTCTCACTGAGATTTACATGGCTACGCTTCTCAAGATCATGAAAGGAGTCAATTCGATATTTGGCTTTGCTTCCGCGTGCTTGTGGCTGACGACGCATCCATTCGAGTTCTGTGCGCAAAAGATTTTTCACCTTTGCAAGTTCGGCGCTGAGCACTTCATGCCTTTCAGTGCGTTTCCTAAGATAATAATCATAGTTGCCATCATATAGGAAAGCCTCTTCACGGTCAATCTCCAAAATTCTGTTGCATACATTGTCAAGGAAATAACGGTCGTGAGTCACCATTATTACTGTGGATCTCAATCTGGACAGATATGACTCAAGCCATTCTACCATGGCTATATCAAGGTGATTGGTGGGCTCGTCAAGTATCAACAAATCCGGTTGCTCAAGAAGCACTTTAGCAATAGACACTCTTTTAAACTGACCGCCTGACATGGAACCAAGTTTCTGATTATAATCTGTTATCCCAAGTTGGGAAAGCATTTGCTTGGCCCTGTCAGGGGCATTATAGTCATCACTGTTTTGAGGCTGAGGCGTAGCATATTCAAGAGCAGTCTCATTGACATCATACTCTGGACTTTGGGAAAGATAACCCACTCTCACACCATCAGAGAAAGTGATCTTACCACTGTCGAAGTCATCAAGACCACAGATGATATTAAGGAGCGTGGTCTTCCCAGATCCATTACGCGCCACAATTCCAATCTTATCTCCTTCTTCTACAGTGAGAGAAAGATCAGAAAACAAAATGCGGTCGCCAATCGATTTGGTCAGTTTTTCTATCTGAAGCTTTATCATCGCCAATTAAGAGCCCGTCAAAATTCATAGTCAACGCATGCTCTTGCTTCCTTATAAGGGCCGAGGATGGCCGCAGCAGCCACATGCGCAGGATGCTTGGCGTAGACCGATACATCTTTCATCGTGGGCACTACGGCTATTAGCACTACGTCCCAGTCTTCAGATGGATTTTCGTTGATTCCCACCTCCATGCTTTGAAGGCATTCAATCTGCTCAGGCAAAGCAAGGAGCGCCTTCTTGAAATCTTCAGCTATTTTTCGACGCAATTCATTGCTCCCATTAAGCTTGAAAGTTACAATATGTTTTACCATGATTTCTTGTATTTTTTTGCAAAGATAATAAAAATTTCCTAATTTTGCCATCTAAAACTACTTCATGATCATGAAAAATCATATTTTCGCCCTTATATTTTTATTAACAGCCGCGTCCGTCAATTCACCTATATTTGCAGAAAACGACCATCAACCTGCAGAGGAATCTGAAAAAATCAGCTACATTCCAGAATTTCATGGTGCAGTCCGCCCTCGATGGGAGATTGATACTGAGACAGGTAAGAGTCGTTTTGAAGTTAGATGGGCTCGATTCACAGCCGAAGGAAAGATTGCTCCCAAAATCGGTTATTTTTTTCAAGTTGACTTGTGTGATCAAGGAGTATTTAAGTTTCATGATGCTTATGCTAAAATGGAAGTGGCAAAAGGACTGGAAATTCAAGCCGGACAGTTTCGCATGCCATTCGGACGCGAACCTTTTATGGCGCCACAAAATTATGTGTTTGCCAACCGATCATTTATGGGGAAATACATGTGTAATTACCGAAAAGTTGGTGCAAAAGTCACATATTCAGTCCCTATCTCACTTCCATTGACAATTGAGGCAGCGGTAGGAAATGCCGGTGGAGTATCTAATCATAATACATGGAGCAAATCCTATATGGGCTGCGGACGCATCACTCTTCAGGCTGGCGACTTCAATATATGCGGTGGAATAATGGACATACTTCCCGACGTCACTCGCATCATGCTCTACGACATTGGCACCACATGGAAGCATGGAGACTGGAGAGGTGGATTAGAATACATGAATGAGCATTATGTAAATTCCTTCCATAACGACGCTCATTCTTGGGTGGTGTGGGGTGATTTTGGGAAGCCGGCAAAGCTTGGACTCTTCAACCGCTGGTCGGTCCAAGCCAGATATGACGGAATGACGCGCCAATGGAACGGCGTGACCGGAGATTCTGACTATGAGGGTCGGCACCGGGCCACAATCGGAGGCACTCTGACCTATAAATACAAGAAAGTTTTTGCCGATGTTATGCTCGACTATGAGCAATACTTCTATCAGCACGGATACACTCCTTCCGACGGCCAAGGCAATAAATTAGTCATAGAACTCGCCGTACGCTTCTGACCCAAACACTGAAATTCTAAATTCTAATTCTAAATTCAAATTCTAAATTCAAATTCTAAATTCTAAATTCTAAATTCTAAATTATTTTTATTAATTTTGCAGTCTGAAAAGAGAACAATCAAACAAAAGATGATACAGACAAGCAATTTAAGCATCCAATTTGGCAAAAAACCGCTATTTTCGGATGTCAACCTTACTTTTACGCACGGTAACTGCTACGGAATCATAGGTGCAAATGGCGCGGGCAAGTCTACCCTAATGCGCATACTTTCCGGTCAACTCACCCCGACGTCAGGCAGTGTGACAATGGGACCTGGTGAACGTCTTTCAGTCCTGGAACAGGATCACTTCAAATATGACGATTGCACAGTAATAGAGACTGTGCTTCGAGGCCACACCGTATTGTGGGACATCATGCAAGAAAAAGATGCCCTATATGCTAAAGAGGATTTCACAGAAGAAGATGGTATTCGGGCAGCGGAACTTGAAGAAAAATTTGCTGAGATGGAAGGGTGGAATGCAGAAAGCGATGCTGCTGCTCTGCTCTCAGGCTTAGGAATCAAAGAAGATTCCCACTATTCGCTGATGCGAGACATGGGAGCAAATGAAAAGGTGCGCGTTTTGCTTGCAAAAGCTCTCTTCGGCAATCCTGACAATCTGCTTCTCGACGAACCTACCAACGACCTTGACCTCGAGACTGTAGCTTGGCTCGAAAATTATCTTTGTAATTTTGAAAATACTGTGCTTGTAGTGAGCCACGACCGTCACTTCCTCGATGCCGTGAGCACTCATACTCTTGACATAGACTATAATAAGATATCCCTTTTTGCCGGGAATTACAGTTTCTGGTATCAGTCTTCCCAACTTGCTCTTCGTCAGCAGCAAATGGCTAATAAAAAAGCGGAAGAGAAGAAAAAGGAACTTCTGGAGTTTATACGTAGATTTTCTGCAAATGTGGCAAAGTCAAAACAGACCACTTCCAGAAAGAAGATGCTCGAAAAACTC
>WFLX010297826.1_pt1 | contig 12341 bp, 10 predicted proteins | sample 4967041 | NCBI WGS metagenome assembly WFLX01 (sample SAMN12857096, study PRJNA449069) | gut metagenome | isolation source: stool from male and female vole | host: Microtus ochrogaster | place: USA:Florida | collected 2017 | reverse complement strand
GTGCGACACTTCCTTCCACGGTATTATGAACAAAGGCTTGGAAGGAAGCCGCCTTGAAGGCTTTTTTAAAAAACCCGCAGGAGTATGGGGCGTTTTCTGGACGATTATCGGAATAGCTTTTATTATAGCTTTGGCGTTTTTTCTTTCCGTTTTTCTGTCGGATGAGCCCGAGCTTGGAATGATACCGGTTTTTTTGGTGGTATTGGTTCCCGTGGCTTTTATCGAGGTAAATCTGCTGATGTTTGATAAAAAGCGGATTAAAGCCATAAACGAATACTTAAGAGACTTTACCGCCGCCCAAAACTCCGACGTTTTGGGAGAAGAATTAGAGGAAGAAGAGCGAAGATAAAAACCGAACACTGTTCAAAACGGATAATTGAACGACGTTCACAATCAAGAAAGCTATACGCAGGAAAGTGAGTAATAATGCGAGAAATCAATGTTGAAGAAGTAAAAAACACAGTTGCCAAGCTTTGCGAGGAGGCTAACCTTTTTCTCCCCGACCAAATGCAGGAGCTTATAGCCGCCGCAGCGGAAAAGGAGGAAAGCCCCCTCTGCAAAAGCGTTTTAAAGGACATCTGCGCCAATGCGGACTGCGCCAAGGAGTTAAACGTGCCTATCTGTCAGGATACGGGAATGGCAGTTATCTTTCTTGAAATAGGTCAGGACGTGCATTTTGTCGGCGGCGATCTGTACGAGTACATAAACAAGGGTGTTGAACAGGGTTATGTAGAGGGCAAGCTCCGTTTGTCGGTAGTTGCCGACCCGCTGAAAAGGGTAAACACCAACACCAACACCCCCGCCATAATCCACACAAAAATAGTCAGCGGAGATAAAGTTCATATCACGGTTGCCCCAAAGGCTTCGGCAGCGAAAATATGAGCGGTATGAAAATGTTCACGCCCTCGGCAACGGAGGAGGATATTATAAACTACATAGTTTCCGCAGCCGACAAGGCAGGAAGCAATCCTTGTCCCCCGATCACAGTAGGCGTAGGCATAGGCGGCGATTTTGAGTATGCGGCATTCTTGGCGAAAAAAGCTCTTTGCCGTGATTTCAGGATCAGAAACAGCGACCCGTTGTACAAGGAAATGGAAGAAAAGGCGCTGGAGGGAATAAATGCCCTCGGTATCGGCGCACAGGGCTTCGGCGGCACTCAGACCTGCCTTTATGTAAACATTGAGCAGTTCCCCACCCATATTGCGGGGCTGCCTGTGGCAGTTAATATCGGATGTCATGTTACACGGCATAAGGAAGCGGTTATTTAATAACAGCAAAAAATTAAGGGACTGTAAAAACAGCCCCTTATTTTTTCTATAAGTCAATTATTCTTATTCTTTTATTTACGGCTGCTTACTGTTTAGACTCCGCACCGCAAAAATCACATTTCTGACTGTCAACACTATTCAGCGAACCGCAGCAAGGACATTCCCAAAGCTGCTTGGGCTCGCGCAAAGGGTTTGTGACAGCCACTTGACTAACATTACCTTCCGTTTCCTCCTCATCGGAAACCGTTTCCCCAAGAAGATAAGAAACATCGGACATACCAACATCAGGCTCTTCCTCCCGCTCTTCGTCGGGAGAGTTGATAAAAGCAAAGAAATCCTCCGTCTTTTCCCCAAGCGGGTACATCATTTCGTCCTTTTTCTTTTTCACCGCGCCGAACTTTTTCGCCGCAAAGGAATGGAGCAGAAACACAAGGGCAGTAACCCCCAGCATAACAAAAAAACCGTTTGCGGCACCGTACTTAAACACATTTTCAGGCAGAAAAATGAAAATCAGGATCATCTCCGCAACGGAAAACAGCACCACCATTCCTATCATGACAAAACAGCAGTCTGCGGCTTCAAGAATCTTTTCGGTGGTCTTAAAGTAATCCCAATCATAATCGGAACACAATTTCTCACACCGTATCATAACTATAATAAGCAGCACAGACTCAGCCAGATAAAATAAAGCCCTTTGACCTAAATAAAATATAATATCGCTTGAATCCCCCATGCCTGAGCCTGTTATCACAAAGCAATATATCAATGTTAAAGCGTACAGTATGCTGTCTATATGCTTAGTCATCACACGACCCCTTTCCGTCAAGCCGAAACGCCTTTCCGATAAAATTTAACCGCCGCTGTTGTTCCGGCTTATGAAAGCCGGCAACAGCAAGCGGTTTATTACACAGGCAGTTACAAAGCCTGCCGCTACCTGTTATTAGTCCTATATGTAAGCGTAAGCAAGCTGTCGCCCAAATGCACATTCTCCACCACAATATCCTTGCCCTCATACTCTAAGTTCAGATCATAGTGAGAAAAATTCCAAAAGGACTTTACACCCAAATCAATAAGCTTGTCGCACAATTCCTTCGCAGAGGATTTCGGAGTGCATAGGATCGCTATTTCAGGACTGTACTCCTTGCAGAAGTCTCCAAGCTGACCTATGTCGGTAATTTTCAGTCCGCCTAAATCCTGCCCAACTATTTTTTTATTGGAATCAAATATACCCAAAAGCACACAGCCGCTTTTATGAAAATTTATGTGCAAAGCCAAAGCGGTTCCCAAATTTCCCGCTCCGATAAGTATTGCCTTTCTGCACTTGTCAAGCCCCAGAATCTTTCCGATCTCTTCCCTCAGCTCCGCAACGTTATAGCCGTAGCCCTGCTGTCCGAAACCGCCGAAGCAGTTCAGATCCTGCCTTATCTGGGACGCCGTAAGCTTCATCCGCTTTGACAGCTCCGCTGAGGAAATCTTTGCAGTATTTTCCTCCAGCAGCTCGCCTAAAAAACGGTAATACCGAGGTAAGCGGCGAATAACCGAATCGGAAATTTTTCCGTCCTTAGACATAAGAATCACCCTCTTTTTTGCAGTTATGAAAGCGGCTTAGCACATCTTCCCGTCCAATCTCACCCTTATCGCCTTCAAAAAGTCCTCGGTGTTGACCTTTTTCTTGTTTTCAAGGTTAGAAAGCACATACAGATCACCCGTCATAACTCCGTCCTCAATAGTCTCAACGGTAGCCTGCTCCAATTTTTCCGCAAAGTCGGAAAGCTCCTTCACATTGTCAAGCTGTCCTCTCTTTTTAAGCGCGCCGCTCCATGCAAAAATGGTGGCAACACTGTTGGTGGAGGTCTCCTCGCCTTTCAAATGCTTGTAGTAATGGCGCGTAACGGTGCCGTGCGCCGCCTCGTACTCATAAATCCCGTCGGGAGAAACAAGCACGGAGGTCATCATACCGAGACTTCCGAAGGCAGTAGCCACCATATCCGACATAACGTCGCCGTCATAGTTCTTGCATGCCCAGATGTATCCGCCCTCGGAGCGAACCACACGGGCAACTGCGTCGTCTATAAGAGTGTAAAAATATTCGATCCCCGCCGCCTTGAATTTTTCGTCATACTCCTTATCGTATATCTCTTGGAATATGTCCTTAAAGCGGTGGTCGTATTTTTTTGAAATTGTGTCCTTGGAAGCAAACCACAGATCCTGTTTGATATCCAGAGCAAAGTTAAAACAGGAACGCGCAAAGCTGCCAATGCTTTCGTCAATGTTATGGAGTCCCTGAATAATTCCGTCGGAGCCCTTGAAGCTGTGTATCAGCTCACGGGTCTCATTGCCGTCCTTATCGGTAACAACAAGCTCCGCCTTAGCTCCGTCGGGAACTCTCATTTCGGTATTCTTGTAAACATCGCCGTAAGCGTGGCGGGCAATAGTAATAGGCTTTTTCCATGTAGGAATAAGCGGAGTTATCCCCTTTACAATAATGGGCGCTCTGAACACCGTTCCGTCAAGAATGGCTCTGATAGTGCCGTTGGGAGATTTCCACATTTCCTTCAGATCATACTCGGTCATGCGCTGTGCGTTGGGCGTTATGGTGGCGCACTTTACAGCCACGCCGTATTTTTTGGCAGCATTTGCGCTGTCAACGGTTACTTGGTCGTTGGTTTCGTTTCTGTGCACCAAGCCCAAATCGTAATATTCGGTATTAATGTCAATGTAAGGAGTAAGCAGTGTGTCCTTTATCATCTTCCATATAACACGTGTCATCTCGTCGCCGTCCATTTCAACCAGCGGTGTGGGCATTTTTATTTTTTCCATGGAAATTCCTTTCTTCATCGGGTGTTTGTCTGCGTTTAAAAATATGCGGTTTCTGCCGTCTCAGCCCTTCGTGTGCCTGAGGACACAGCTATAAACCCCTGTGTAAAAATTAAAAAATTACAGGGTCACTATAATTGTTACAATTACAAACCGATAATGTCTTTTTGAAAAAGCTTAAGCCTCTTCCTCGTCGAAAAAGTCAAGCTCCCCTTCGTCCTCCAGATCGCCGTAGCCCTGATATCCGTCGAGGGCATACAGCTCCTCAATATCGGGATCGTCATGCTCTCTGTTTGCAAACATGGTTTCCAGTTCATATTCAAACTTCTTGGAGATTTTGACGATAGCAAAAATAATTCCGCTTGCCAAGCCTAAAATAAACGAAATAACCGCAATAAATACATAAATCTTTTTCATAGTGACCTCCGATATTTTTTTACTTTGTTTATTATTTGGATTATTCGGTATTGCTTTTCTTTCAAATCAGTGGTTTTTGGTATAGTTCAGCAGACCGCCCGCCAGTATCATGCCCTTTCCTCTTTCGGAAAGCTCACATTTTACGGGAATCTCTGTTCCCTTGGTTTTATTCTTGACCTTGATATCCTTGCCGTTTTCTATAATGTCCCTGATATTTTCCAAAATCAGCTCGTCACCTTGGTCTATCCTGTCATAATCGCCTTCGTTTACAAATTCCAAGGGCAAAATACCGTTGTTTATAAGATTCTGACGGTGGATTCTCGCAAAAGACTTGCAGATAATAGCCTTAACTCCCAGATAAAGAGGAGCAAGAGCCGCATGCTCTCTTGAAGAGCCCTGACCGTAATTCACACCGCCCACGACAATGCTCTTCCCCGCCTCCAGCGCGCGTGAGGAAAAGGTTTCGTCACATACCGCAAAGCAGTGCTTTGAAATTTCGGGAATATTGGAACGCAGGGGCAGGATCTTTGCGCCCGCGGGCATAATGTGATCCGTGGTGATATTGTCCCCTACCTTAAGGGTGACAGCCGCCTCGATATCTTCGGCAAGAGGGGTGTTTATGGGGAAAGGCTTGATGTTGGGACCTCTCAGCACCTCAACCTTTGCCGCATCTTCGGGAGAAGCCGGAGCAACGACCATATTGTCATTGATATAAAAACGCTCGGGCATTACATAAGGAGGCATTTCCCCAAGTCCTCTCGGATCGGTAAATACTCCCGCAACAGCCGAAGCTGCAGCCGTCTCGGGGGAAACAAGGTATATCTGACCGTCTCTTGTACCGCTTCTGCCCTCAAAGTTTCTGTTAAAGGTACGAAGTGAAATTCCCTTTGAGTTGGGGGACTGTCCCATTCCGATGCAGGGACCGCAGGCACACTCCAAAACTCTCGCTCCTGCGTCAATAAGGTCTGACAATGCTCCGCACTGTGCCATCATATTGTACACCTGCTTTGAGCCGGGAGCGATTGCAAGGCTCACGTCGGGGTGAACAGTCTTTCCCTTTAAAATGTGAGCCACCTTCAGCAAATCCTGCAAGGAAGAGTTGGTGCAGGAGCCTATACATACCTGATCTATCTTGATATTGCCGATCTCTTCAACAGTCTTGACATTGTCGGGACTGTGAGGGCAAGCCGCCAAGGGAACCAATTCGGAAAGATCTATGTTTACCTCCTGATCGTAAACCGCGTCCTCGTCCGCCTTAAGCTCTGTCCAGTCTTCTTCTCTGCCCTGCGCCTTCAAAAAGGCTCTTGTTACCTCGTCCGAGGGGAAAATCGAAGTTGTAGCACCCAGCTCCGCACCCATATTGGTTATGGTAGCTCTTTCGGGAACGGAAAGAGCTTTAACGCCCTCGCCTGTGTATTCCATTACCTTGCCAACTCCGCCCTTGACGGACAAAATCTGCAAAACCTTTAAAATGACGTCCTTGGCGGAAACCCAATCCTTAAGCTTTCCCGTAAGGTTAATCTTCACCACTTGGGGCATAGTTATGTAGTATGCTCCGCCGCCCATAGCCACAGCTACGTCAAGTCCGCCTGCGCCAAGTGCAAGCATACCGATACCGCCGCCCGTGGGAGTGTGGGAATCGGAGCCTATAAGGGTCTTTCCCGGCTTTCCGTATCTCTCCAGATGCACCTGATGACAAATTCCGTTTCCGGGGCGTGAGAACCAGATACCGTGTTTTTTTGCGATACTGCCGATAAAGCGGTGATCGTCCGCATTTTCAAAGCCCGACTGCAAGGTATTATGGTCGATATAAGCCACGGAACGCTCGGTCTTTACCTGATCCACTCCCATAGCCTCAAACTGTAAATAAGCCATTGTGCCTGTGGCGTCCTGAGTAAGTGTCTGATCGATCTTTAAGCCGATCTCCGTTCCCTTTTTCATCTCTCCGTCAACAATGTGGCTTTTGATGATTTTTTCGGTTAGTGTAAGTCCCATTATTCTGCCTCCTGATTTAAATGATCATAATACCTGCTTTTTTAAAAAACGATAATGCCTGAATGAACCGATAAGTTCATACTTTGTCTATCTTTTAACATTATTGTTTATATTATACTATATTATTGTGAAGTTGTCAACGGTGAAGTTTTTGCAGGTTCTGCCGCAACTTGTTTTTACTTACCATTTGTGCTATAATTTATACTGTAAAAACCAACAACGGAGGCATCACAATGTCAAATCACGGCGAACTGATAAAATCAGGCTCATTCAANGCCAAATTCAAAAACACCCTNAGAGANTANTACAGCTACGGCTTTATGAATTACGGACANATCAGCGNTTCCACCTCAAAAANGGCGGCAAAAAAAGCCTCCTCCACCACCTTAAATGAGGANTGGACAAGNNTCACCAATATTNTNGGGGATTATTTCAGNTGGTCATCGGATAAAAGCACCGCCCTCTTTGCCAGCACCGACTCCCGCAGACTTTGCGAAAACCCCTTTCACCGTGTATNCCGCTTTTNCCNATATAATTCACACNNCCCNATTTTCTTTTTCAACACCGTACTTGCCCTGAATCCCGAAGTAAGCCTCAGGGACGGAGCGGACAGCTTGGAGCTGCCCGATATTTATGCGGAGAATTTTATTAAACTGGAAGAGGATATCAGGGAAAAACAGCCTCTTTCCTCCTCACAGCTCCAATGCTTCTTTTCCGAAAACAAGGAGCGTCTTTTCGGCGGCGACAACAATACCGTAAATTCCAAACTGAAGGAATTGGAGCAAATGGGCTTGGTGAAGGACAAGGGAGAAAAAGCGGGCTCAAAAAGAAAAAATCACCGCTGGAGCCTGTCCTCTATGTACATAAAAAACATTATAGCGGCAGGCGAAAAAGCCGATCCCGATTTTTTAGAGCATTTTTCTGCCGCTTTAGAATTTTTTTCCAAATATTTTTTTATGGGAGAAATCGGAACCTATATCCTTGCCCGTCTCGGCACACCCCATAAGCCCTTGTTCAGGGTAAAACACGAATATTTCGCTCAGTCGCTGAACGACTGCAATCTCCTTGACTTCCTGTACGCCTTGGAAAATAAAAAATGGTGCCGAATAAGCTACCGCAATTCCCTTTCGGGAGTGGAAACAACGCTTATCTGCTATCCCTTGGGAATACGCATAAGCTCCACAAACGGCAGAGAATATGTGACCTTTTATGAGCCATTTAAGCGCAATTNCTCCCACCTGAGACTTGAATTTGTGGACACCGTGGAGTTTATTGCGGACAACNGCATCAATGAGGGCGGAAAAATTATTTCCCTTGAGGACAGCACAGTGCAGAAGGATATAGCCAAAGCCCTTAAGCTTATCGACAGGACTTGGGGAGCGGCAGCGGCGGATATCAACAGCTTGGACGATGACCCGACCCTGTCCCATGTCAGCTTTGAAATAATTTATGACCCCAAAACCGAACAGTTTATTCCCGCAAGAGCAGAAAGAGAAAAGCGTATAGGAACGGTAGAAATAAAGGAAGGCAAAGCACATTTTGAAGCAGATGTTCTGGGCAGCAGAGAAATGCAGCCTTGGATACGCAGCTTTTATTCAAGAATAGCCGAATTTTCCGATTCCGAGGGCTTTTCCGTCAAAAACGACATAGAAGAAATTCTTACACAAAGCGAATATGAAAGACCGCAGCTTGAAAAAATCCCCAAAAAATCCGCCAACGTATGGGGAATACCCGAAAACTGCACCTGCAAAACCGAAAAGAAACCCGCATACAGCCTGATTTTCAATGAGATCTTCGGCATCTACTATCAGCTTATAGGAGAAATACTGATAAAAATCTATTCCGACAAATGCCCCCAAAAATCCGATGTATATTTTTCGGGCAAGGAGCTTGACGACATAATCTCGCAAGTGCTAAAATCACATAAAAGCGAGATCGGAATATGGACGGATGCCAATCTGCGGAAGGAAGTCAGGGAGCTTTTAAAATCGGAAACCTCACAGTTTATGAGAAAGGGCATTGTACCCACGGGAACGGCGGTCAGATGCAGCGAAGAGGAGGTCAAATGGGTCAAGGCTCTTCCCAAATGGCTTGAAGGAAAAACAGTAAACTGTAAAGAAGCTTTCAGACCCAAATACAGCACTGAACAGCTTTCATTCGGAAGAGACATATGCCCCCTGACAGACTTGGAAGCCAAATGGCTGCTGACCTTGCTCAACGACGATAAGGCAAAAATGTTTTTCTGCGGCAAAGAAAAAGAGGCTGTAAGAAACGCGATTCTTGAAGAAAAGAAGGAAATTTCCCCCTTCAAAACAGAATCAATAGTTTACTTTGACCGCTACTATAGATATTGCGATTTTGAAATCGAGGGAATTAAGCTTAAAACAATAATCAAAGCTATGAATGCAGCAAGAACAGTCAAAATTCGCTACCTCTCCCTGCACGGAAACGTTGTGAGCGGCGAATTCAATCCCTTGGCGGTGGAATACTCAAAGCGTGACGATGTGTTCAGAGTCATTTTAAGATCCTCTGTGAACAATACTGTTTTCACCATGGTTTTGGACAATATTGAGGAGATAATCATTACCGATACCGATTACGACATTGCACAGGCGGCGGAGGAGCTTGAAAAAAACCTTGAACATAACAGAAAATCGGTGATAATCGAATTTTACGACCACAGGAATTTAGCGGACAGAATTTTGTCTGAGCTTTCTCCCTTCGAAAAGATATGCAGCTACAATCCCGAAACCAAACTGTACACCCTTACTGTATTCTACCAAAGAGATGACGAGCTGGAAATGGTGATAAGACTTATGGGGTACGGCAATGAAATATCGATAAAGGACACACGCCACCCGATTTATTGTGAGATAAGAAAAAGGCTTTTGCTGCAAAAGGCAATTTGCGAAAAGGATAAGGATAAAAAATAAAAAAATGGAGCTGTAAAATGAAAAGACTTTTTCTGATATCGATATTGTTTGCAATTATGATTGTTTTGTCATCAGGTTGTTCAGGTTCTAAAGAGTACAAATCTCCCGGCAATCTTGCGAAAGAACGTCAAAATGAAATTATGGAATGCTTTATCAACGAGGACGAAGAAACTCTTAAAAGCTTTTTCAGCGAATATATAATTGAGAATTATTCCGATATCGATGCACAAATAAAAACAGCATTTGATTTTCTTGACGGCGAAATAATTTCTTATGACGAACCATTTTCGAGTGTACTCGGCAGTTTAGACGAAAAATATTATGGAGGTGATACAAGAAATATTATAACGGACAAGGATACGGAGTATAGGATTATCTTTCACGGTTACTTAACAAATGATAAAGAGCCTAAAAAATTGGGCATATCATGCATAACAATAATCAATATGACAGAAGGTGCAAAGCTGCCACACGATGCCTCCGAATCGGATAGAAATGAGACAAGAGTTTATATTGGTGAACCACAATAAACTTTAAAATTTTACAATAAAGATAATGGCACATTTGAGGATGTTTTCAACCGGGTTTTAAACAAGGCTGTTATCGCAATATAGGGGTAACCACTCTTAACCGAAAAAAAAAGTTTCGACTTTTTATACAGTATGATAAAGAAATAGTATAAAAAATTTATAATTTTTCAGCTTTCGACTTTTTTTTCGGATTTGCTGTTGCAAAAAAATTCCTGTTTTGGTAAAATAAAAACATTCCGCTCTTTGAAAACAAAATAAAGCAAACCCGCCCGGCTGAGGGGGCGTAGAGTTCCGCAGCAGCGACCGCATACGGCTGAAGATATTCGGGGCAGCGCCAACGTTATGATCGGAAAAATGCGCTTATGTAAAAGTGTAAAAAGGAGGTCATACATAATGAATGTTCAAGTAAAATCCAGCAACGGTATTACCTTAGTTCCCATGGAAACCCGCCTTCTGGCGCAAAGAACGGTATTTGTTGAAGGAGAGATAACGGCTGAATCCGCCTGTCTTTTCGTTAAGCAGCTTTTATGGCTCAACAGCGAGGACAGCAGCGAACCTATCAATGTCCTTATCAACTCCCCCGGCGGAGAGATAAACTCGGGTCTTTTGATGTACGACGCAATACAGTCNAGCAANGCTCCCGTAAAAACCTACTGNNTAGGCAAGTGCTACAGNATGGGCGCGGTGCTTTTNGCCTGCGGAAACAACGGCAGATATATGCTGCCNCACAGCGANCTGATGCTNCANGAACCNNTNCTGGGCAACCGCATTTCGGGAAACAGCTCCTCCATNAAGTCAATTTCCGAAAGNCTTATNGAGATCAAAAGCAAGATGAACNAAATTCTNGCCAAGCACACAGGCAAAACNGAGGNNGAAATGGAAGAAGCCACCAGCTTCGACCACTACTTCAGCCCCGAGGATAGCCTGGAATTCGGGCTTTGCGACAAGATCGTGGGCTTTGATGAGATCATGGGAGGGCAAAAATAAAAAAGTAACGCTTTTTAAACAGTAAAACGAATGAAACAGGACATAAGGCTGCGCAGATAACAACACGGTTTGTACACCGTCAAGCTGCGTTACCTTCGATTGAAAGAGAGGTAGTTAATATGAGAAGTGATAANAGAATTGTCGGCGAAAACGTAANCTTTTCCACCAACTGCAAGGAAACGGGACTGAACAACAACGTGCTGGTGTACGGCACAAGCGGCTGCGGAAAGACCATGTCGGTGGCTGAACCGCTGCTGCTGCAAACCTACAACACCAACCTTGTTGTCACGGTCACCAAGAGAAGGCTTGTGAAAAAATACACGCCGCTGTTTAAAAAACGCTGCTACAAGGTGCTGGATCTTAACTTTACAAATCCCGACGACAGCACCGTTTCCTTTGACCCCTTAGAATACGTACGCACCTTTTCCGATATGTCCTTTCTGGCAAAATCAATAGTGGGCATCACCTACGGTAAAAACATCAATTCAAGCGCCGACCCCTACTGGGAGCAATGCGCAATTTCCATGCTGACGGCGGAGATAGCCCTTTGCCTTGCAAAATCGTCAGGATCAAGAGCCACCCTTGCAGACGTGCTTGATATGCACGACAGCATCACATTCTCCGAATCAAACGACGGAGTAAGCACAAATATAGACGATCTTTTTGAAAAATACAAAAACACAAAGAGAGGCGCTCACGCCTACAACTGCTGGAAAACCTTCAAGCAGGTGCCTTTCAGAACTGCCAGCTGCATTTTCAGCACCCTGAACACCACTCTTGACACAATTTTCACTCAGGACATCAGAAAAATGATGAAGCTTGATAAAAAATTGGACTTCACCAAGCTGGGCAGTGAGAAAACGGTGCTTTTCGTCACCACCTCCGCCGTAAACCCCGCCCTGAACAGCTTTATCAATATGTTCTACGCACAGCTTTTTAAACAGCTGTTTGAATATGCGGAGAAGCTTCCCGACGGAATGCTCCCTGTCCCCGTTCACGTCCTCTGTGACGACTTCGCGACAGGAGGACAGATACTTAACTTCCCGGAATACATCAGCATTTTCCGCGAAAAGCAGATATCCGTTACCCTCCTTTTGCAGTCGGAATCACAGCTTGACGCCATGTACGGATACAGCAACGCAATTACCATAATCAACAACTGCGACACCTGTCTTTACATGGGCGGTATGGATCTTAAAACGGGACGTTCCATGAGCGAAAGGCTCAATCTCCCGCTGGAAGATATTCTGTACATGCCCGTGGGCAAAATGTTCGTTTTCCGCCGCGGACAGAAACCGATATATACCACAAGGTATAATATCGAAAACAACAGGCTGTACCGGAGTATCACCGCTCAGTACAATGAAACCGTCAGGGCGGAAAAGGAAAAGGAA
>WFLX010206399.1_pt1 | contig 12341 bp, 13 predicted proteins | sample 4967041 | NCBI WGS metagenome assembly WFLX01 (sample SAMN12857096, study PRJNA449069) | gut metagenome | isolation source: stool from male and female vole | host: Microtus ochrogaster | place: USA:Florida | collected 2017 | reverse complement strand
GACGATCACGGGGCTTATTAACCAAAGCGGCAAACCGCCTGCGTTCGGCGGCTGTTTCGTAACCAAATAAGAGAAGAAAAACTCTGCGGACGCCGCTCTGCTCGAAGTCCTCAGGGAAACGATAGGCAACAAGGTCATTGATGTTACAATTCCTTTCAGTCGTGTAATAAAGAACTCTATCAGCGGAAAAAAGACCGCAAGCGAGTATATGCCGTGGACAGCTCCCGCGAAAAGCTACGGCGAACTCACCAAAGCAATATTGGAAAGGGTGTGTGAATAATGCCTAAACTGCAATTTGACGCGGCTATCACAAAGGACTTAAAAACCGCTGCCTCGGACAGTTACATAAACAATCTCCGAATGGTCGAGATCGGGAAAATAACGCCGAACTCCGCGAACTTCTACGAGCTGTCCGAATTGAATGAACTCGCGGACGATATAGAGCGGCAAGGCTTAATGAGTGCGCTTATCGTCGTGGAGAAAAACGGCGGCTATACCCTTATAAGCGGTCATAGACGGCTTGCCGCCCTGAAAATGCTGATAGACGAAGGGCGGTTGAAAGCGGAGCGCGTACCCTGCTACATAAAGGGCGCGAAATCCAAGGAAGAAACAGAACTTGACTTGATTATGCTCAACAGCACTCAAAGAAAATACTCCGACGCAGAGAAAATGAGGGAATATCAAGAGCTGGAGCGTATCTTTAAGGCAATGGAACTGGCTGGAAAACCCGTCAAGGGCAAGAGCCGCGAAAAGATAGGGCGCGTGATGAACGTTTCCCCCGCGCAGGTCGGGAANATAAAGAACATTTCNCAGAACGGTATCTCGGANGTGGAAAAAGCCGTAAAGGACGGCAAGATGACNATATCGACCGCGAANGAAGTAGCGAAACTNGCTCCCGAACAGCAGAAGAAGATAATCGAGGAAAAGCCCGATATATCNCATAAAGAGGTCAAGGAGATACAGAAGTCATCTCCCAAGCCGTCAAGNAAAGCCCCCGAAGTCGGGANAGCACCNAAATCCGCGCCGATNAGCGCACCGAAACCCTCTCCGCTGCCGCCGAAAAAAGAGCCGTGTACGCTCACGGAACAGGAAACCAAAACGCTCCGTAAGTACATCGAGCAGCTTTTAAACGCCGCAAGCGAGGAAGATGCGGAGATCATCAAGGGAATTGCGGACAAGCTCACGAGAGCGGAATAAAATCGAATATACGTTTAGCCGATCGCTGTAAAAAGCGGTCGGCTTTTTTTGTTTCCCCGAAAGATTGCAGTTTTTTGCAGTCGGCGGTGAATTATTATAAAAAGCGAGGTAAAGGCTATGTCAACGGTATTCAGAGTAGAGAAAAACGGCAACTTCACGATAATGTCAAATTACCACTTAAAGGACAGGAGGCTCACATACAAGGCAAAAGGGCTGTTGTCCGAGATGTTGAGCTTGCCGCCCGATTGGGATTATACGCTCAATGGTCTTGCGCTCATCGCGAACGACGGCATTGACAGTGTTCGGAGCGCGATAAAGGAGCTTGAGAAGTACGGCTATCTTGTCCGTTTTCAGCGGCGTGATGAACACGGACGTATGTCGGTCAACGAGTACGCAGTTTACGAGAACCCCGAACTGAACCCGAATTACACACCGTCCGAGAGCGACAACGCAACCCAAGCCGCGCCTAAAAAATGCTCCGCCAAGCAGAAAACCGCGTCCACCAAAACAATCGAAAAAACCGCGGATTTTTCTCGCTCACCGTCATTGGAAAATCCGATAACGGAAAATTCGTCAACGGAAAAACCAACGCCGCGTACTTATAATAAATTAAATACTAAAAAATCAATTACTGAAAAATCAAATCATTCAATCACGCGCGCTGCGCGCGCCGATAGGATTGACGGAAATGATGTTCAAGAAAACATTGTTTTTTCAGTTGAGGAACGCGACTATTATCGCGAGGTGATCCGTGAGCATATCGACTATGAGTATTTCTACGAAAACCGAAATCAGCCTAAATCTCCGAGTATTAAGCGCATTGACGAGCTTGTTGAAATTATGACGGACGTGGTATGCAGCAAGAAAAGTACGATCCGCGTAAACGGCGATGATCTCCCTCAAAGAGCCGTTCGGGAGCGTTTTCTNTCCATTGACAGCAGTCACATCGAATATGTNCTTGACGCGCTGAACAAGAACACNACCGCGATAAAAAATATCCGTGCGTATATCATAACCGCNCTNTATAACGCGCCCTCAACGATAGACAGTTATTTCACGGGGCTTGTTAATCACGATCTGTACGGAGGGAGAAGATAGGAGACTTTTATGAATATTGGCTTGCACGATGCCGATAAGGAGAACCTTTCCAAGAGGCGAAAGATATTCCCTAATTACGCGATTATGAAAATCTCGGCTTATCACAAANCGCTCTGCGATAGTGTGGAATGGTGGGATAAGAACAAAGCGTATGACAGAGTTTATTCGAGCAAGGTTTTCGGATTTACTCCCGAAAATCCCGATCTGCCGCCCGATACGATACGCGGGGGAACAGGCTACGGTTTGTTTTCGGACTTGCCGCCCGAAATTGACGAGATGTTTCCTGACTATACGCTCTACCCCGACTGCGATTACGCCATAGGCTACATAACGCGCGGTTGTCCGAACAATTGCCGTTGGTGCATCGTACCCAAAAAAGAGGGCAAGATACACGCATATCGTGATTGGCACGATCTGGTGCGCCCCGACAGCGACAAGCTGGTGCTTATGGACAACAACGTTCTCGCTTGTGAGTACGGGATAAAACAGCTTGAAAGCCTTATCGACAGCGGCTATAAAATCGACCTAAACCAAGGAATGGACGCGCGGCTTGTAACGGACGAGATAGCGCAAATCCTTTCAAAGCTGAAATGGATTAGGTTTTTGAGATTTTCGTGCGATACCGTGCCGCAGATAGAGGCGATACACAAGACTGCTGAATTGCTCGGAAAGTATGGAATAAAGCCGTCTAAATTGTTCATTTACTTGTTGGTCACGTCCGACATTGACAATGCCGCGTACCGAGTGGAGCAGCTTAAACCGCTCCGAGGATTGACTATATACGCCCAGCCCGAACGCAACGAGAGTATGGGTATTACTCCGAACAAGCTCCAGCGCGAGTTTGCGCATAGATATATTTATAGCGGAAAATTCCGCTCTGTAACGTGGACTGATTACGCGAGAGATATGGGTCTTATCGAGTAAATCAAATAAATTTTTTAACCGTGAGCCGATTGTGAAAGCAATTGGCTCTTTTTTCATTTTCGGTACGGATTTAGGGGTTGATACATATATCAATCCTTTTTGGAGGTGTTTTATGAATATTGGCAAGGAACAAATGGCGATCAGATATTTACGGGCTTTTCAGCCGCGGGACGAGCCGTATTATTTATGTTACAGCGGCGGCAAGGACAGCGACTGCGTGAGGATTTTAGCGGAGCTTGCGGGAGTGAATTACGATTTAGTACATAATCTCACAACGGTAGACGCTCCCGAAACGGTGCAATACGTCAAATCCGTAGGCGCACAAATTCAAAGACCGCCTAAAACTATGTGGCAGTTGATAGTAGAAAAGGGTATGCCGCCCACCAGACTTGTCCGCTACTGCTGCTCTTGTCTGAAAGAACACGGCGGCAAGGGGCGCGTTAAGATAACGGGCGTTCGCCGAGCGGAGAGCTTAAGCAGAGCCGCCAACAGCGATTTTATAAAGATTATCGGCAAGCCTAAAACGGTACAACGGACGGCGTTGGAATTGGGCGCGGAGTTTGCCGTAACAAGTAAGGGCGGTGTGATACTGAACGGAGATAACGCCGTAAACCGTCAATTGGTTGAGGAACTATACAAAAAAACCTCTGCTACGATAAGCCCTATTGTTGATTGGTCGGAGGAAGATGTTTGGGTGTTTTTGCACTATCACGGGTGCGACAGTAATCCTCTTTATCAGTACGGCTACAAGCGTATCGGCTGCGTGGGCTGCCCTATGGCGAGTAAAAGTCATAGGATAGCCGAGTTTGAACGTTATCCGATATACCGTGAGAATTACATACGCGCTTTTGAGCGAATGTTGGAGCGAGGAAAAGAGCGCGGTATCGTGTACCGCCCGAATTGGCAGACCGCCGAGGACGTTATGGATTGGTGGTTGGAATAACACGGTGCATTACAGGTGCAGGAGGAGGTGATGTTATTGGAAGTTTTCAACGGAAAAGACGCGCCGAACTGTGACAAGGAAAACTGTTTTGCTTATCAGGACGGCAGATGTATAGCCTTGACAAGCAATCGGTTTAAGTGCGATTGTCCGTTTTTCAAAGACAAAAAGGAAAAGGAAATCGAGGATATTCGGTGCGCGGCTCGCGTGAAAAAGTGGAAAGACAACGGAAAAAGACGGTTTGTATAGACGTTTTTTCCGACAAAGAGAGGGGTGATAATTCGGAAATACATAACAGTTTATCCACATATCGGGCTTTAGGGTTGATACATATATCAACCTCCAACAGAAAGGAAATTTTATTATGACTATCGGTGAAAAAATCAAGGAACTCCGCGACGAGCGCGGTATTACCACAAAGCAGCTTGCTAAAAGAGCGGGCGTTCTGGAGGACAACATCATTAAGTACGAGAGCGGCGAGGTCTGCCCGTCCAAGCGGACAATGTGCAAGCTGGCAAAGGCTTTTAAGGTCAATGTCAACGTGCTTATAGCGGCTAAATGTTATCCGCTTATCTCCGCGGAAGAGCTGCGGAAAGATGTTGAGAAAAGCATCGCGCCCTCTATGACAAGAGAGCAGCTTATCGGCTCGGTAATGGCAAAGGACAATAACAACAGCATACCGCACGTCTTTGCGAATTGGCTGACTATGCTCCGTGAGATCGACGAACTTTCCGTAAGAGAACTTGCCGACGCGGTGGGTCTGACTTGGGAAGAAATTTCCGAATACGAGAGTGAGCAGACAATCCCCGATATTGTCGCGTTCTCCAAACTGTCGGATTTCTTCAACGTGTCCGCGGACGTTCTGCTCGGAAAATCCGAGCTTTCGGAGAGTGACAGACGTTTTACGGAGTTTGTCTACCGTATTCAAACACTTGAATGGCTCAACAAGAGCGGCAAGCTGCCCGACGATCTTTACGAACTCTGCCGTAAGAGCGTTGTGGACGAATTTGTGTGAGGGCAGAACGTATGAAAACAGAAGTTTATCTTAAAGACATTGCTTGTTGTATAGCAGAGGATATGGAAACAACGGGTTACGCACCGAACGCGGAAGATGTTCTCCGTGATCTGGAGTATCGTTTCGCCCAAAGCGACTACCCCACTTCCTCTGCTTAATTCTTTTTCGGGAGGTATTGATTTATGTCCGATGAAATAGCGTCCGCGGCGTTATCTTCTACCCAAAAGGCTATTGAGGTAACAGCGGAACTTATAAAATTGCTTGCGCCGCTTGCGAAAAGTTTTCTCGGCGAGGTCTATCACAAGTCGGTTGACGGCATTAACGCCGTCGGCGGTAAGATTGTAAACGCACGGGCGGCTGGAACGGTTTCAAACAAGGGGCTTATCGCCGAGGCTCAAAAAGCGGAGTGCGGTATCTCCACGACCAACAATTTTCTTGCGCGTGATGCGGAACGGGTCGCGGAGAAAGCAAAACAGTACAAAATACCCGTGGCGATTATCGGGAGCGGAGATAACCTTACGCTTGAATTTCTTGAACGCGACAAGGGCATCGTTCAGCAGATAACGAATGAGATTATGCAAGAGCGCTTAAAGGGTGCGCCGCAGTCCGTCAAGTGCTTTTCGGTAGGTGAAAATAACGTTTCGTCAATGAAAACGCTCTTTGAGGAAAACGGTATTGAGTGTCAATTCGTGAGGGGTACGAACGGAAAAATATCCTGTATCTACCCTGCTGAAAACGCGGAACAGGTCGCGGTTCTCCAAAAAGATTACAAGGCGGCGCACACAAGCGTTGAAATGAATTGCTCGTTTACGCCCGATATTCCCGAAAGCGAAAGTATGGCGGCGATAAGGTCACAAATCGAGGAGCTGCAAGGCTCTCTTGAAAACGCCGAGGAGCGAGGGAAATTCTATGCCGAATTATCCGCGGATAAAAGCGTTAAATTCCCCGAATATAGCGAGAAGAATATGGAGCGTGTTTATGACCAAATGCCCGATGCTACTCGCGTTGCGGGTAAAGCGTTCTGGGAGGAACAGGGCTACTCCCTCGCCGAAAACGCAAAGGGTATAGAAATAATCGCGCCGCAAACGGACGAAAACGGAAATCCCGTGCTTGACGAAAACGGCGAACAGACCTTTACAACCGTGACCGTCTACGATATTTCCGAAACAAACGCGTATGAGCAGTCCGTCGGGAAGAAAATCTCCGAATTGGAGCGTGACTATGACGAGGAAAAGGTCGCGGCGTTTTCGGAAACGGAAAAGAAGAACGTGCTTGTTTCGGACGCGGCAAGCGGAAAAAGCGTTGAAATAAACGTTGACGGCAAGCTGCGCAAAGCCGATGTNGCCGCCGTTATGCGTGANGAGCTGGGATATTCGGCGGTACAGGCGGATATTGCCGCGAATAAATTCTGTTATGACCTCGGTCTGGATAAGGAGAAGTATTTCTCCGCGCCCTCTCAAATCGGAAACATCAACGCTCTGAAAACGAATATCCGCTATGAGAGTGACGATCTGACGATCCGCGACGTGCGGTTTGATGCGGTCAATTTTAAAGACGGCGAAGATACCCACTTGATACTCCAGCACGGAGAAAACGCGGTCGGACTTACTCCGTCAAAGATGTCACGGAGCGATATGATAGACGCGTGTATCAATCATCTTGGCTTGTCCGAACATCAAGCGGAAATGGCGGTAGATAAAGCTATCAAAATAGATGATCAGGTGCGGTCGCGTATGGAGGAGCGCACGTTGGACGAGCGCGGCTATTCCGAGGAATTACGCATTGAGCGTACCTCGGATAACACATTCACGGNAAGCTCANGGNATAAGGTAANGGTCTACAATTTTACCACGATAAACAACNAGGAAAAAANCGCGGAGNATTTCNACATACCGAANGANAACGCGCNGAACATCATAGACAAAGCCAAGCGGCAGAGCGTTTTGCAAAACCGAATACGCCACGCGACAAAGAAGAAAAAGCAGCCGCAAACCGCCGAAACGCCGCAGATCAAGACGAGTAAGGGGTTGAAGCATTGAAAAAGAAGATTGACCCTCTCTCTATCGGGCTTTACGCCCTTATAGTTTTCGCCGTCCTGTATGTTTCAGCGGCGCTCGGCGCGGCTATGGATTTATCCTTAACCGAGGACGGCACGTTGGATTTTTCCGCGCTTATGACAAACGTTGAAACAGTCCTCGCCGCGCCAAACACGGTATGGGCGCATTTCACGGACTTTTCGGGCTACTCCGCGAAAATAACTCTATTGGTCGCTTTCGCGCTTGGAATATACGCGCTCTTGAAAGCAACCTCGAAAAAGCGTTTGCACCGCAAGGGCGTGGAACACGGCTCGGCGCGGTGGGCAACAGCCAAAGAGGAACAGTTTCTCCGAGATAATGCGGATAAGAAAAAGCATAAGTACGATTGGATAGGCAAGCTGCCGAAATTTATTCAGCCCATTGTCCGAAATGTTCTGAGAGTGCCGCCGCCAAAGGAGATACCTTTTCAGACGGATAACAATATACTCTTGACACAAGAAGTCCGAATGTCCTTAAATACCCGACAGCACCGCGAAAATTTAAATGTGTTGGTTATCGGCGGTTCGGGCGCGGGCAAGTCGAGATTTTACGTCAAACCGAACCTTATGCAGTTGAACACTTCGTATGTCATTACCGACCCCAAAGGCGAGTTATTACGCTCGTGTGGAAAACTTCTAACAAAGGCGGGCTACGAAATTGGCGTTTTTAATGTGATAGATATGGCACACTCAAACAATTATAACCCTGTTCAGTACGTCTACGACAAAAACGGCGATATGAATAAGACTTACGTTATGAAAATGGTGAATTGTTTAATGAAAAACACCAAGCAAGAGGGCAGCAGCGGTGGAGATCAATTCTGGGACGACAGTACCAAGGCACTTACTTTGGCTATCGCTTTTTACTTGCTTGAAAAGAAAGACGCGAAAGACCCGAACGGCAACTCGCTTGACCGAAATTTCAGCACCGTTATGCGGCTTATGAGATTAGCGGAGATCTCGGAGCAGGACGAAAACCACCGCTCCCCTTTGGACGATCTGATGGACGAGCTGCGCGAGGAAAATCCGTACAGTATGGCGGTATCGTATTACGCGGATTTTAAAAAGGCTCCTGCTGAAACGGCAAAATCTATCCTTATAAGTGCGGCGGTACGTTTCGCCGCTTTTAATTTGCCCGAGGTCGCGGACTTAACGCACACGGACAATATACATCTTGATACGCTCGGCGACAAAAAGACAGCCCTGTTTGTTATCATACCGTCCTCGGACGCGACTTTTAACTTTTTGGCGGCGATGATGTACACACAACTTTTTGATACCTTGTACGACACGGCGAATTTTAAATACGGCGGTCGTTTGCCCGTCCACGTTCGCTGCTTGTTAGACGAGTTTGCAAACATAGGAACTATTCCCGACTTTGACAAATTGCTTGCCACAATGAGAAGTATGGAAATTTCCGCGAACATTATCATACAGAACTTGGCTCAATTAAAGAAAATGTATGAAAAGTCGTGGGAGATAGTTACGGGCAACTGTGACAGCCTTTTGTTTTTGGGTGGTCAAGAGGCTAGTACGCTTGAGGCGATCTCAAAGTCTTTGGGTAAAGAAACGATTGACGTTGTTTCGCAGAACAGAACGCGCAGTCACAAATCGCCGTCCACGTCCGAAAACAACAGCATTTTAGGACGCGAGCTTATGACACCCGATGAATTAAAGGTTATGAAAGCGAATGAGTGTGTGCTTATTGTACGCGCTTTATACCCTTTTCATTGTCACAAATTTGACATCGAAAAGCACGTTAATTATCGGTATTTGGAGGACTTTAACAAGGACTACGCGTACCTTATCGACGATCTGCACACGGAAAAAGCCCCCGATATGGCGGCGAATTATTCCGAGAAAATCACGCCGAAGGACAAGCCCGCAGATAGCGAAAAGCCCGTCACGGACGTGGATATTCCCGATGATATGGAGGTGTATGAAATGGCTGATGACAGCATTGACAGAGAATTTGTTGAGGACGAAAACGAGATAGCCGCGGCTCTGGAGCGCAACGAGCAGCGGAATAATCTCTCGGCGAGTGTTGACATTTACGGTGATAACGATACGGATTTCTCCGACGACGCGCTCCCGAACGCCGAGGATTTAATCCCGTATGACTTGTCCGAAAGAAAGGTTTTCGGAGAGGCAGACTACAACGCTATGTTTGACAGCGTTGATAATTTCTAAACCCTTTTTTACGGATACTTCCGCATAGNGNGGTTGNACATAAATATTTTTTTCAAGGAGGTTTTTCATTATGGAAAACAACACTACCCTTGCTGTTCGTAAGGAGCAGCGCAACAATCCCTTTAAGAGAGCATTTTCGGCGATTACGGGAAAGTGCAGAAAGATCGCGCTTGCCGTCACGACTATGCTCACAATGTCGGTCGCGACTTCGGTAAACGCCTTCGCTGCGTCCACACCCGCGGCAGGCGGCGCTCCCGTTGACGGTGAGGCGGCGTTTAACTCGGTTGTCGGCTTTTTCGCGACTTGNNTCGGGCGCATTGGCTTGGTGGTCGCGTTTGTCGGCGGNGTAATGTTTGCGCTTGCGATCAAGAACGATGACGCGGAGGCAAAGACGCGCGGCTTGATGACCCTCGCAAGCGGCTTTGTGGTGTTCGCGCTCACATTGTCACTTGATTTGTTCGGCATTACCTGATAGCTCCCCCAAAAAACAGTAACTAAACGGCTCTAGGGAACAGCGGTGCTGTTCTTTTCAACACCGCTGTTTTCTTATCTCGGAAAGGAGGTTTTTGAATGTGGAGTTACGGGCAATGTATGGATAATATCAAAGGCATTGTTTTGGAACTTAACACAATGTTTTCAATGCTTATGGAGCTGTTGATGAATGACAGCTTGCTGACTACCACAACTGCATCGTTGCCGAATTTGGTAGCGGCAATAAAGGCTACGTCATTAACGCTTTGCGTGATGTTTTTCCTTATTGACTTTTTCACGAAAACGCTCCACTTGCAGTGGGTGACGTGGGAAAACGTATTGATGCTCTTTATCAAGCTGGTGTTTGCCAAAATCTGTGTGGACAACTCCGAATTGATTATGACAATGGTCTACAAAGGCTTTAACGGTTTTGTGTCGGCGCTTAGCGGAACGGTAATGCAATACAGATTTATTGACGGCGATAATATGACGAAAGCGCAGTATTTCGTTTCGGCATCGGACGCGTCGCTTATCGTAAACGATGTAAAAGCGGGATTTCTCAACTTCCAACCGCTGTTGATGAATTTGCAGATCACAATTCAAGGGCTGATTATGAAAATTGTTATGATACTCGCGAATGTGGTCGTTATCGCGCGTCTGTTTGAGCTGACCGTGTACACGCTGATCGCGCCCGTGCCGCTATCAACATTTGCGTGTGACGGGCTTTCGGACGTTGGAAAAGGCTTTTTGAAGTCCTATGCTGCGGTGTCTTTGCAAGCAATTGTTTTGGCGATTATGTTCTTTTCCTATAATGCCGTAAACCAAGCGTTAATAAGCGGTCATATCGGCAGTACAAACCTGACACTCAACGGCTTAATGGGATTGATAACCACACTAACGTTGGCAATGGGCGTTATGCAGTCCGGCGCGTGGTCGAAAAAGATATGCGGCGCGATGTAATTCTGGAGGTGAAAATATTTGATTGAAATTAAGATACCGAAAGAAATCACCGAGTATAAGGAAAAATTTCTTTTCGGTCTTACGGTTAGGCAGTTTGTATCGGCGGTGGCGGCTCTTGCGGTCTGCGTACCGCTTTTTATTTTTGGTAAAGACTTCCTCGGTGATGACGTTATAGGGTGGCTGATTATCCTTATCGCCGTTCCTATTTTTGCGTTTGGTTTTTTCAAGTATGACGGTATGACATTCGAGGTATTTCTCGGTATGCTTTTCCGGCAGAAGTGGGCAGAGCCGCAAAGACGGACTTATGAGGAGCTGCCCGTGTTCTGGGATTGCCGCGAGGAGATAATCGAGGACAGGATAGCCCACCAGCTTGCGGAGATAAAGCATCGCAAGAAATCGGCTAAACGAAAGGACGGTGTTTACAATGAACATAAATAAGCCCAAAGCGGATAATTCCGCAAAGGAAATTGACAAGGTGCGCGTTGCCAAGCAGAAAAAGCCCCGAAAGGTCAAGGAAAAACGCGAGGTACGCAAGGTGGCGCGTTCGGTACAGGACACAATTCCCTATGAACACGTTCACGGCAAGTACATTTTTGAGGTGGCGAAAAACCGCTATTCCGTGACATACGCTTTCACCGACGTTACCTATAATGCGGCTGACGGCACGGAACAGGAGCGGATATTCCTCGCATACGGTGATTTGATCAACAGCTTTGATACCACCGACGATATTCAGATCACGTTGCACAACAATGTCGTAAACCAAAAGGAATTTTCCGGCAAGATACTTCTTAAACCTGCTAATGACGGCTTTGACGAGTATCGCCGCGAGTACAACGATATGCTGTTGGATAAGATGCAGCAGGGGCAGAACGGTATAACCACAAAAAAGTATTTTACCGTTACGGTCACGGCGGCAAACCTCGAATTGGCACAACAGAAGATCGCCGCTAACGAGCTGGCTTTACGCGCCGCTTTTCAGAAGATAGGGTCAAATATTGAAAAGCTGAAAGCTAATGAGCGTATCCGTATCATTGCGGATATTTTCAGAGGCGTAAATCAAGAGATACGCCCTATCACCACATCGCAGTTTATGCGCGGCGCGGAAAAGTCGCTTTGCTGTCCCGATTACTTTGAGTTTAAAAAGGACTATTTTTTGTATAATGACAAATTCGCGAGAATGGTCTATCTGAAACATCTTCCCTCATCGCTCGTGGACGATATTCTGAAAGATCTGTGCGAAACGTCCTTGCCGATAGTCGTTACCGTCAACATATCCCCCGTTGAGCCGTCCGAGGCTATAAAGGTAGTCAAGCGGCAGTTGACGGCTATGCGGTCTAACAAAATGCAGAAAGAGAAGAAAGCCGCCCAACACGGAGTTTTCACGGACGTGATCTCTGATGATCTGAAACAGTCGCTTGAGGAGGGGGAGGAGCTGCTGAACGATCTCCAGAGCAAAAATCAGAAGATGT
>WFLX010045426.1_pt1 | contig 12343 bp, 7 predicted proteins | sample 4967041 | NCBI WGS metagenome assembly WFLX01 (sample SAMN12857096, study PRJNA449069) | gut metagenome | isolation source: stool from male and female vole | host: Microtus ochrogaster | place: USA:Florida | collected 2017 | reverse complement strand
GAAAAGGAAAAGTCTGAGTTTGTTCCTCTCTATAAGGATTACGACAACGAGCGAAAAAAGGCCGGTGCGGAAGCTTGGAAATTTGACAGGGAGCTCAAGAAGAAAAAAGATGCTTCTGAAGAAGACTATAGAAAGCTTTCCGACCTTCAGCAGAAAGCCCGTGAAAAAGACAATGAAATCGTAAAAAATTACGATGGCAAGTTTGAAAAATTCCTTTCTGCGAAGCAAATCTACACTATGCACGAGGCGGAAGGGAAATTCTTTGAGAAAATGAAAGAGATGCGTAAAAAACAACATGGTGATAAGCATCCCCATGATAAAAATGGTCATAAATCCTCTAAAAAGAAACCAAAAGACCACAAAGACAGTGCGCCTTCTCCTGAAGATTATCCGCCTTTCTCCATAGATCTTTGAAATTTATTTTCGGTCATACATTTACAATTAAGAGATGACAAAAAAAATATTCTCCATGCGTGCAGTTGCCTCTCTGGCAACTGTCGTGCTTTTAGGCGGTTTTCTTTTCTCCGCTTCCGCCGCAAAAAAAACTTCTTCCAATACAATGACAGCTCCCGACTTTGCTTACCCTAAGACGGTAGAGAAAAATGCTACAGCAGCTCTTGAAAAGGCTGTCGCTCACGGCGACTGGCCGGCCGCAATCGACGCCATTATCCAGTCAGTTACAGCGGAAAATATTGTAAGTAATGGATACGCCACGAAAGGAATCGCCAAAATCGATAGCATAGCTTCAATAGCTCCCGCATCTTGGCGACCCGCTTTCTTGCTCATCGAAGCCGGGATCTACAACTCCATCTACAATACAATAAGATGGAAAGCCGACAGACGCGAGATTCCAGAAGATTCTATCCCAACAGACCCATACGAATGGAGTCGGGATATATTTGCGCTAAAGACTTTCAATATCTGTAAGGAAGCCTTAGACGCCCCTATCCCATCTGCCCTTTCGCTTAGAGAGTGGGGAAAATTTCTTGAAAATACCTCCGACGCCTTCGCCGACGGCATGACTGAAGAGGAGTTTATTTGCGACTATTGCTTTAACGAACTCAATGTGTATGCTGACGCTTCTGCCGACATCATTCCATTCTTCTCCAATAAGACTGAAGCGGTCACTCCGACACAAAAATGCGCTGAACTCCGTGATAAGGCTATCGACCGACTTATTGAATCTGCTGCTTCCTGCAAAAGAATGATGATTCTCGCAAAGGCTCTATCAGAGAAGGCAAATACTTTGTCATTCGGAGCGAGAATGACATTTCTGGTAGCTGCCCTCGATAAAGTTAAGGGTTCTGAAGGAGAACAACTTATAATATCTGAAATGCGTGATTACATTTCTGAAGATGCTATCCCGGGAATCCCTACCTTGTTCCCTTATACAACAAAGGATTACATTGAGTTGATGCGTAAATCTGTGGCTCAATTCCCTAATGGAAAATATGCCAACGATCTGAAAAATATAATCAACGACCTCACTCGTCCTTACGCAGAGATAAGGTTTAAATCCCAGTATCTGTCTTCCGATGATATCAAAATGGATGTAAAACTTACCAACTGCAACGAGTCTTGGGTACTCGTCTATGACTATTCTCCATTTATAAAGGCAGAAAGGCAACCCAAAACACGTGATGTGGCTGCCAAATGCCGGCTTGCAAAGGCTTCCAAAGTCAATGCCACAGGAGAAATCCCTTTCTCAGCCGAAGCACAGGCATCTATAGGCAATCTTCCGAAAGGCACATACGTTGTGATTCCAAGTGCAACCGCTGATAGTAAGGGTATTTATGGGACTATCCTTAACGACACTTGGCGTCAGCCCTTCTCTGTAAGTGACATAAGCGTCATGACCATCCAAGGTCCTGATGCCTCCACTCGCGTGTTTGTTGTAGATGGCGAAAACGGGAAACCCATCGAAGGAGCCCAAGTGAAAGTCTTCACTAAAAAGAATTATTCTTCCCCTCGCACATTGCTTAATACTTTGACCACTGACAGGGATGGATGTGTGACTGTCAAAGCTGAGCGTTTTGATGTCGAAGCAGCTTTTAATGGGTCGAAGTGGAACTCCGATTCTCAATATTATAACTCTACATATCGGCAAGACACTACGACTCGCCGATTTGCCCAAATACTCACCAACCGCGCCATCTTCCATCCCGGCGACTCAATTTCTGCTGCTATCATTGCGTATTCTTCACGAAAGTTCAATAGATGGCTCGATAAAGAAAAGAAAGTGAAAATAGAACTTAGAGACGCCAATTATAAGGTCGTATCCTCCGACTCAATAATGACAGATGTTTTCGGACGCGCTTCCATTGAGTTTGAAATTCCAACCCAAGGACTTCTCGGAAACTGGCAATTGATTGCATACGATGAAAACGACCGCCGTCTCGGCAACACCTCTTTCCAAGTGGCTGATTATGTCGCACCTACTTTTTTCATCACTTCCGACAATTCAGATGAAGATGTCATCCCTGGCGATGTGATTCGCCTTAAAGGTCAGGTGCTGACATACTCAGGTATGCCAGTTTCAGGTGCCACTGTGAAATATAATGTGTCTTACCGCCCCCCAATGAGATGGTTCGTATATAGCTCAGCAACTTTCGATTCTTCTGTAACTGCCGATGCCGAAGGAAAATTCGAAATAGAATTGCCAACCGCTAATCTGAAAGGCACCCAATTCGAACGCGGTGTATTCTCAGTAAATCTTTCCGCCACATCCCCGGCCGGCGAGACACAGTCAGGCCCAACCGAAAGATTCGCACTCGGAAAGGAGTTCAACATCCAACCCTCATTCAAAGATTTGAAATTTGACATAGCCGACAGTATTCCGGATATGGTCTTCTATGTGAAAGATATGCTCGGGCGCAATGTCAAGAAGGAATTATCTTATAAAATGATTAATACGACCACTAAGGAAATAGTGGCTGAAGGAAGCTTCATATCACCGGTTTTGACACTTCCCTCAAAAGATTATGCCTCTGCTCTTTATTCAGTTAAAGTAGTTCTTAAGGAAGATACTATCGTCAAAAATGAAATGCCTGTTATATTCTGGCGAAAGACAGACAAAGTTGCTCCGGAAGGTACAAACCTTTGGGTTCCAGAAACTGTAATCACTGCAGAAAAAGGGCAAAGCAATGTAAATGTGACCGTCGGAAGCAGTGTAGCCGACAGGTGGATTCCTGCTGTCACATCAGCAAATGGCGAAATTCTATCTATGCAATGGTTGCATATTGAAAAAGATAATCTTTCTGTTCCAGTTAAGGCGCCGGAAGGGGAGCAAAATTATATGCTAAATTTGACCTACCTCTCAGATCTGAATCTTGAGATGNCAAATGTGACCATCTCTCCGGCATCCGCNAAGGATAAACTGANNGTNGAGACAGAGTCNTTCCGCGACAAGATTTCAGCNGGCGATNANGAAAAATGGTCGTTCATATTCTATCGTCCTTCATGCAAAGTTTCAGATATTCCTGCTTTGGCCGTGATGACAGATGCTGCTTTGAATGCCCTCACTCCTTTCAACTGGAATTTCAATCCCAGCACTAACGGTTATTCCTCATTCTATCGTATGCGTGGCAATTACAATGACCTTCGAAACTATAATTATTCTTTGAAGGATTCTAAATATTTAAGTTATAAATCCTTCACTTTTCCTCAACTCAATGACTATGGTTTAAGCTGGGGGCTGAATGGAATAAGATTCGGTGGTGAAGTAGCATACGTCACTGGAGCTGTAAATGACATGGCTGTCATGCGTTCTTCCGCACCACAATCCATGAAGTTGATGGCAAAAGCTGCACCTACAGTTAAAGAAGAAGCGGCTATGGCTGATGTTGATATGGATGATGCTGTTGTTACCGAAGAAGCGGAAGCAGAAGAGTCAATTATGATTCGTGGCAATGGAGATGGAGGGAACGCTGAATCTTCAGATACTCCCGACCTCCGCGAGACGGAATGTCCGGTTGCTTTCTTCATGCCTTATCTCGTATCTGATAAAAATGGCATTGTCAACATTGACTTTACTGTTCCCAATTTCAATACTACTTGGGCATTTCAGCTGTTAGGTTATGACGAGACTCTCCAAGTTGCAAAGACAACTCTCGAGGCTGTGGCTTCAAAACCGATCATGGTATCTACCCATGCTCCTCGATTTGTACGTACGGGAGATGTCATAGCCCTGACAGCAACTGTCTTCAACAATTCAGATGCCGTATGCTCGCCCAAATGCCGCATAGAATTGGTGGACTTGATATCGGGAAAGACAATAGAAGCTAAGGATTTTAATCTTGGCCCAATTGCCGTTGCAGAAAACTCGCTCATAACATTACAATGGACCGTTCCTTCTGATGTTTCTTCTGTTGGTTTCCGTGCATACGCCGAGGCAGCCGGTCATCGCGATGGTGAGCAGGCTCTACTCCCTGTCCTTCCGGCTTCTTCACCAGTCGTGGAGTCTACCCCGTTCTGGATTGCTCCGGATAGCAATGAAGTAGAAGTGAAACTTCCTAAATTTAAGGATACTGACCAGGTTACTCTCCAATATTGCGACAATCCCGCATGGTATTGCCTCACGGCTCTTCCCGACATCGTGGTGCCTGAATCCAAAAGCGTGACTACAAAGATGCAAGCTCTATTCGGAAACGCTGTTGCATACAATCTGATTTCAGCTAACGCCAATCTGAAGACTGGTCTTGAAACTCTCCTTTCCGACAAAGACTCTCAGTTTGCCGCAATTAAGAGCAATCTTGAAAAGGATGGTAGCCTAAAAATTACCCAACTCAACAATACTCCATGGGTGAACAATGCTGAATCGGAGACTCTTCGCATGAGTCGGCTTAGCTCGTTGCTGAATGACACTACGGCTCTAAATGCCATCAACACCATCCTCGATGATATCCGTTCTCTCCAAGACAGAAGCGGAGGATGGAGCTGGTGTCCAGATATGCAACCTTCTCCATATATCACTCGCGACGTTCTGAGGAAGTTTGCGATGATAATGAAGGCAGGTGCGATGAATCATCTTGATGGAGCTGAAAGCATGGTGAAATCTGCTATAAGATATGTGGATTCAGAGACGGTCAAGGATTACAAGAAGTATCATAAAAAAGGCGAATCCTTGAGTTATCTCCTTGATTGGCTCTATGTGCGCAGCTCCTTCCCCACTTCATATCTCCCCAAAGATGCTACTGGCTCTGAAATGAATTCTATCGCCTCCAAGGCATACAAGGACATCGCTAAAGAATGGAAAGATCTTGGTATCGGAGGAAAGGCTAAAGCCGCCACTCTACTATGGCGTGCCGGCGATAATAAGACAGCCGCTGAAATCCTTGAGTCTTTGCGTCAATACGCAAGTGAGTCTCCCGAAAAAGGAATGTGGTTTGACAATCTCAACTCAGGTTGGGGTGGTATGAATACTCTTCAGACCACTACCCTCGTGCTTGAGGCCTTCGCTGAGATACAACCCTCAAACAAGATTGTAGATTCTCTACGTCAATGGCTCGTTTTAGGTCGCCAATATCAAGATTGGGGGAAATCNACCTACACNNTGGAGACTGTNAATGCCATCTTGACTTCCGGCACAGATTGGACTTCNAAATCNTCTANTGAAATTCCTGAGTTTAGCTTAAAAGACAAGAAACTCAANATTCCGGAGACAGCNAAACTTACNGGTGCCTTTACGATGACTCTCGANGCAAAANATGCATCCAAAAAGACCTTGANTATCTCAAGAAAAGGAAATTCTCCTGCATGGGGCGGCGTGATTTCTCAATATGAGTCACCGATTCTCGATGTAGTGGTTTCGGAAGTTCCGGAACTTTCCATTCGCAAGAGCATCATCGCTCTCGTGGAAGGAGAAAATGGCAAACTGACTCCAAAGGAAGGCATCGCATTGGAGAAAGGTATGAAAGTCCGTGTGACTCTCTACATAACCGCTGGCCGTGACATGGACTATGTGGCTGTGACCGACGAAAGGAGTGCATGTCTTGAACCGACAGACCAACTCTCAGGCTATACCGCATCTGATGGTGTAGGTTTCTATCGTGAAGTCCGCGACTCTTCTACCAATCTTTTCTTCGGATGGCTCCCGAAAGGCACCCATGTTGTCTCTTACGACTGCACAGTGAGTCAAGAAGGCACATTCAGCTGTGGCATNGCGACAATNCAATCCCAATACTCCCCCACAGNCGTAGNCCACTCTGCCGGNTCCCTCCTCNACGTCAAATAATTCAATAATNGCTACTGATACATCGAGTTATCNCGACTCAATTCGAGTTACCTCGAGATATATCAAATTTTAGACTTAAATAAAGGAAGAGCCCCNATATCNGGTTCTTCCTTTTTCATTTTTTCCTCAGTGAGCCCTCTATGTGAAATTTATTTCAAAAAAAATGCTAATAAAAATATTGCAATTTTAAGAAATTTTAAGTACCTTTGCACTGCGATTGTGTGCCTACCCCATGCCATCGTGCCTTAACATCTGAATAAACAATTAAAACATAATCTAATATATGAATTTACTGTTGGAAATAAGCAACGGAGATTTAGCGATTACAGCCGCCCTGACCGGTATGACCCTCGTGTTTGCGGCTTATTGGATCGCTCGGCTGATCGGCCCAAAATCCTATTCGGTAAAGAAAGGAGAGACTTACGAATGCGGTATCCCCACCCGTGGTGAATCTATGATTCAGTTCAAGACCGGCTACTACATCTTCGCAATCCTGTTTCTCATTTTCGATGTCGAGACAATTTTCCTCTATCCTTGGGCCACTATCATGCGTAGCCTCGGACCTTCANGACTTCTCTGCATTGCAATCTTNATGTTTANTCTTGTTTTAGGCCTTGCTTACGCTTGGCGGAAAGGAGCTCTCAAATGGCAGTAACAATTGATGACATCAAAATCAAGTCGATGGAGACTTCGGACTTCAAAGACAATGAATACATCGAAAAACTCGTAGAAGAACTCAACGCCACCGGTGCTAACGTGGCTGTCGGCAAACTCGATCAACTCATCAACTGGGGTATTTCCAATTCCCTCTGGCCCCTTACCTTCGGCACAAGCTGCTGCGCAATCGAATTCATGTGTCTCGGAGCTGCACGCTATGATATGGCACGTTTCGGTTTCGAGGTTGCACGTAACTCTCCCCGCCAGGCAGACTATATTATGGTGCAAGGAACTATCGTCCACAAGATGGCTCCCGCTTTGTTGCGTCTTTATGATCAGCTCGCNGAGCCTAAGTACGTCATTGCTTGCGGCGGTTGCGCTGTCAGCGGAGGTCCATTCAAAAAGTCTTATTGCGTTGTAAATGGAGTCGACCAGATTCTTCCAGTCGATGTCTATATCCCCGGCTGTCCTCCTCGCCCGGAAGCATTCTTCTATGGCCTTATGCAGCTTCAGCGTAAGATCAAGATTCAGAAGTTCTTTGGTGGAGTAAACCGTAANGAGAAAATAAAAGACTTCTTCCGCAAGCATCCTGAAGATGCAGGCGAGTATTAATCAGCATATTTTCTAAAGCTCAATTCCAAAGAATTAAGCCCAAATAGCCCAATTAGACAATTAGACCAAATAGACTAATTAGCCCAATTAGACTAATTAGTAAATTAATTATTCATAATAATAATGAGCGTTAAAGACAAAATAAGCAAGATTTGCCCGTCTGCAACATTTGAGGATTCTGAAATCCTCCTCGTAAATGTGCCTGCTGAAGACTGGCGTGCCCTTGCTGAAGCACTCAAGCACGACCCTGAGCTCAATTACGATGTCCTATCAGCCGTTGTCGGCATGGACTGGAAAGAGACTCTCGGCGTGATGTATTATTTCACTGCCACAAGCCGCGATTGGGAGATGCTATCTGTAAAGGTAGCTGTCGCTGACCGCGAAAATCCTTACATCGATACCATTTCCGACCTTTGGAAAGTGGCTAACTTCCAGGAGCGTGAAGTTTACGATTTCTATGGCATCAAATTTGTCAACCATCCCGACATGCGTCGATTCTTCTTACGCAACGACTGGAAAGGGCATCCTCTGCGCAAAGATTATGATGCCGACCCGAAGCTCAACCCAATTCCTGAAAATGACGAGAAGAATGAGGACGCTACAGTATCATACGTTAAGGATCCTAACGGTGTGATCAAACCAATTCCTTCTCGTGTATTCGAGATGCATGATTATGTGATGAACATCGGTCCTCAGCACCCTTCAACCCATGGCGTAATGCGCTTCCGCATTGCTCTTGATGGTGAGCAAGTTAAGAAACTTGATGTTGTCTCCGGATATATCCACCGTGGAATAGAAAAGCTTTGTGAGGAACTCGGTTATCCCCAGATACTCCACTTTACCGACCGTATGGACTATATGAGCGCCCATCAGAATCGCCATTGTCTCTGTGCTTGCATCGAAAAGGCTCTTGGTCTTCAAGTTCCTGACCGTGCTGTTGTGATCCGTACTATTATGGATGAGCTGATGCGTATTTCCAGCCATCTACTTGCATTCGGATGTACCGCTATGGACCTTGGCGCTACCACTGCCTTCTTCTATGGTTTCCGTGAGCGCGAAATGTTGCTCGATATCTTCGAGAAAACTTGCGGAGCGCGCATGTCGATGAACTATAATGTCATCGGTGGAGTTATTGCTGATCTTCACCCCGATTTCGTGAAGGATGTGAAAGCATTTCTCGCCATCATGCCTGAGCGCTTGAAAGAATATCACACTGTATTCTCAGGCAATTTAATTGCTAAAAATCGTCTCCACATTGGTCACCTAAGCAAGAAAGATGCCATCAACTATTGCATCACCGGTCCTTCTGGACGTGGCTCAAACTGGAGCTGCGACTGCCGTAAGAAGCATCCGTATGCTGCCTACGACCGCGTAGAGTTTGACGAAGTCCTTCTCGACGGTTGTGATTCATACTCCCGTTATATGGTGCGTATGAAGGAGATCGAACAGAGCTGCCGCATAATAGAGCAACTCATCGACCGCATCCCTGAAGGCGATATCCGAGCTCAAGTACCGAAGATTGTGAAACTCCCCGTAGGGCACTGGTATACTCAGGTTGAGGCTTCCCGAGGCACTTTCGGTGTCTACATCGAAAGCGACGGCTCAAAAAATCCTTACCGTGTTCATTTCCAGAGCCCATGCTTCAACCTCGTCGGAGTTATGGATCTCTGCTGCCGCGGCAACATGATCGCCGACGTGATCACTATCTGCGCTGCCCTTGACTTCGTGATTCCTGACATTGACCGCTAACTAAATCTAATAGAAAAACGACATGTTTGACTTTAGTGTAATTACAAATTGGTTTAACAACCTTTTGTTAGGATGTATGCCGGAATGGGCGACTATTCTCGTGGAATGCATCGTGATCGCCGTGATCCTCCTCGCTGCATATTCTGTGCTGGCGATGTTCTACATTTTCTATGAACGTAAGCTTTGTGCTTACTTCCAGTGCCGTCTCGGCCCGATGCGCGTAGGTCCTTGGGGATTAATGCAGCTTTTCGCCGATGTCATCAAGATGCTCATCAAGGAGATTATTTCTCTAAAGGGCACTGATAAATTCCTTTTCAAACTTGCTCCTTACATTGTAGTTGCGGCTTCCGTGACTGTTTTCGCTTGCCTCCCATGGGGCTACGGTCTTCAGATGATCAACTATAATATCGGTATCTTCTTCATGCTTGCAGTGTCAAGCCTTGGAGTTATCGGTATTCTACTTGCCGGTTGGGCTTCCAATAATAAGTATTCTCTCGTCGGAGCAATGCGTAGTGGCGCCCAGATGGTCAGCTATGAGATTTCTATGGGTCTCGCCCTTCTTGCCATCGTATGTTTGGCAGGAACAATGGATATCACAGAACTTGTATGGGCTCAAAAAGACTGCTGGTTCATCTTCAAAGGATGGCTTCCAGCCGTTATAGCATTCGTGCTTTATCTGATTGCAGCTACAGCAGAGACCAACCGTGGTCCGTTCGACCTTCCTGAAGCTGAACACGAGCTTACAGCAGGATTCCATACTGAGTATTCCGGTATCAGCTTCGGTATGTTCTACCTTTCTGAATATCTCAACCTATTTATCGTCAGCGGTATTGCTTCCCTTATGTTCCTTGGGGGGTGGATGCCTTTCCACATCGCAGGATGGGATGGCTTCAACAACGTCATGAATTGGATTCCGAGCATCGTATGGTTCCTCGGAAAGACTTTCTTCATCAGCTATATCATCATCTGGTTTAAGTGGACATTCCCACGCGTACGTATCGACCAGCTTTTGGCTTTTGAATGGAAATACCTGATGCCAATCGCACTCGCCAACCTCTGCCTCATGGCAGTCTGCGTAGCCTTAGGCTGGACTTTCTAAACATACTGAAAGGCCGCTTGACCCCGACCTTTCAGACCAATTTTAACAACACTTTTTCGACATTCTAAACATGAGCGCAAACAAAGGAACGATCACTCAAGTCATCGGCCCCGTTATCGACGTTAGTTTCGAGGGCGGTAAAGAGACTATCCCCCCTATCTACGCGGCACTCAAGATCACGCGTGACAATGGCGAGGAACTGATTCTCGAAGTCGAGCAGCATATCGGCGAACAGACTGTCCGCTGTGTAGCTATGGAATCTACCGACGGCATCCGCCGCGGTATGGAAGTTGAAAACCTCGGTCGCCCAATCGCTGTTCCTACCGGACAGCAGGTTAAGGGACGTCTTCTTAATGTGATCGGTGAACCCATCGACCACCTCCCGGATCTCGACCGCGACCATCTCCGCCCTATCCATCAGCCGGCTCCCGCTTTCGAAGACCTCGCTATCTCTACAGAAATACTTCTTACCGGTATCAAGGTAATCGACTTCCTCGAGCCTTACACTAAGGGTGGTAAGATCGGTCTGTTCGGTGGCGCAGGTGTAGGCAAGACAGTGCTTATTCAGGAGCTAATCAACAATATCGCTAAAGGCTCCAACGGTTTCTCCGTATTTACCGGCGTGGGTGAACGTACCCGTGAGGGTAACGACCTTCTCCGTGAGATGATCGAGAGCGGCGTCATGAAATATGGCAAGAAGTTTGAGGATGGCATGGAGAAAGGTGAATGGAACCTCGCCGACGTTGATATGAACGAGGTTGAAAAGAGCCAGGTGACCATGGTGTTCGGACAGATGAACGAACCGCCGGGTGCACGTCTCCGCGTGGCACTTTCAGGACTGACAGTAGCTGAGCAGTTCCGTGATGCTGAAGGAGGTGGTCAGGATATCCTCCTCTTCATCGATAACATCTTCCGTTTCACTCAGGCTGGTTCTGAGGTGTCCGCTCTTCTCGGCCGTATGCCATCTGCTGTAGGTTATCAGCCGACTCTTGCTTCTGAAATGGGTGCTCTACAGGAACGCATCACTTCCACTAAGAACGGTTCTATCACTTCTGTACAGGCTATATACGTGCCTGCCGATGACTTGACCGACCCGGCTCCTGCCACTACATTCTCATTCCTTGATGCAACTACGGTGCTCAACCGTAAGATCGCCGAGCTTGGTATCTATCCAGCCGTTGACCCGCTCGACTCCACTTCACGTATCCTTGACCCGAACATCATCGGCGAAGAGCACTATAATGTCGCTCAACAGACTAAGCAGCTTCTTCAGAAATACAACGACCTTCAGGATATCATCGCCATCCTTGGTGTTGACGAACTTAGCGACGAAGACAAGCTCGTGGTTTCACGCGCTCGCCGTGCACAGCGTTTCCTCAGCCAACCTTTCCATGTGGCTGAGCAGTTCACCGGCGTGCCGGGCGTGATGGTGCCTCTCCAGGAGACTATCCGCGGCTTCAAGATGATTCTTAGCGGCGAGATGGACGAATATCCTGAACAGGCATTCCTCAATGTCGGCACTATCGACGAAGCGATCGCCAAGGGCAAGAAGATGCTTGCTGAAGTATAACAAATAGCACATTTCGATAATGACTTTAGAAATCATTTCACCTCAGGAAGTCGTTTTCAAAGGCGATGCGGATTCCGTGACTCTCCCGGGAGAACTCGGTAAGTTTACGGTATTGAAAAACCATGCGCCTCTGATCTCCGTGCTTGTAGAGGGTCAGATAGTCTACCGCACTCCTTCCGGCGAAGAAAAGACATACGGCATTAAGGGTGGTCTGGCAGATATCGACAATAATGTAATATCGGTGTGCATCTATTAACGCTACTACAATGAGAAAGAAATTTGCCTTACTGTTTTTGCTCATGTCAATCATAGCTATCCCCTTCTCCGCTAAGGCGTCAGAGGAGGAGAAAGGCTCAGTCGACGTGAAAGAAAACATATTCCATCACCTCGGTGACGGCTATGGTAGGGAAGTGCCTTTAAGCCA
>WFLX010001494.1_pt1 | contig 12349 bp, 8 predicted proteins | sample 4967041 | NCBI WGS metagenome assembly WFLX01 (sample SAMN12857096, study PRJNA449069) | gut metagenome | isolation source: stool from male and female vole | host: Microtus ochrogaster | place: USA:Florida | collected 2017 | reverse complement strand
ATCAAACGGTCAATGTATGGGAGAGCGAAGCTGAATTTACTTAGGATAAAAATGGTGAGATCCGCCTTTTCTTTCAACTAAATTGAAGAAGAACCCAAAAAAGTGATGCGCAGCTCCGAGTCCCTCAATCTGCGGCTGCGCACATTTTTTTATTTTAATTTAAAATGTTTTGGCTAAATATTTGTTGTATCTTTATAGACATTTCAATTTTCGCGCGCGTTAAATTTAAGCAGAGCTGTGCGAAACTTATATAATGACAATGGAAAACAATAGTGCAAAGGTCTTGGATGAGACCACCAACAGTGAATATAAATATGGTTTCACGTCTGATATTGACACCGATATAGTTCCACCCGGACTGTCGGAAGACGTGATCCGATACATTTCTGAGAAAAAAGGNGAGCCGGATTGGCTCCTNGATTTCCGCCTGAAGGCATATCGGCATTGGCTTACTCTAAAAATGCCGACCTGGGCGCATCTTGACATTCCTGAAATTGACTATCAGGCCATCAGCTATTATGCAGCCCCAAAGAAAAAGGAACTCAAGAAAAGCCTCGACGAAGTTGACCCGGAACTTATCGACACCTTCAATAAACTCGGAATTTCCCTCGAGGAACAGAAGCATTTGGCTGGTGTCGCAGTAGATGCCGTCATGGACTCTGTCAGCGTAAAGACCACCCATCGCGAAAAACTCGCCGAACTCGGAGTGATCTTCTGCAGTTTTTCAGAAGCCGTTAAGGATTATCCCGACCTCGTCAGGAAATACCTCGGAAGCGTGGTAAGCTACCGCGACAATTTCTTTGCAGCCTTAAACTCTGCTGTATTCTCTGATGGATCATTCGTTTATATTCCGAAAGGTGTACGCTGCCCTATGGAACTCTCCACTTATTTCCGCATCAATGCAGCAGGCACCGGACAGTTTGAACGCACTCTAATCGTAGCAGACGATGATGCTTATGTCTCCTACCTCGAAGGTTGCACTGCCCCGATGCGAGATGAAAACCAACTCCACGCCGCTATTGTGGAAATCATTGTCGAAGAACGCGCCGAAGTGAAATACTCCACTGTCCAGAACTGGTATGCGGGCGACAAAGANGGNAAGGGTGGCATCTACAATTTTGTCACAAAACGAGCCCTCTGCCGCGGTCACCGTTCGAAAGTAAGTTGGACACAGGTGGAGACCGGCTCCGCAATCACTTGGAAATACCCCTCCTGCATCCTCAAGGGGGATGAAAGTGTAGGTGAATTCTATTCTGTAGCCGTCACCAACAATCATCAGCAAGCCGACACCGGAACAAAGATGATCCACCTTGGCAAGAACTCAAAATCTACCATTGTCAGCAAGGGTATCTCTGCCGGATATTCGCAAAACAGTTACCGTGGTGGAGTAAAAGTGGCTGCNAAAGCCACCGGATGCCGCAACTTCACCCAGTGCGACTCTCTGCTTCTCGGCGACAAATGCGGAGCCCACACTTTCCCTTATATTGATGTGGCCAACAATGGCTCCACAGTGGAGCACGAAGCCACTACATCAAAAATCAACGAGGCTCAATTATTCTATTGCGAGCAACGTGGCATCCCGATGGAGGAGGCTGTGGCACTGATTGTAAACGGCTATGCCAAAGAAGTAATGAACAAACTCCCGATGGAATTCGCTGTAGAAGCCCAAAAGCTCCTGCAGATCACCCTCGAAGGCTCCGTCGGCTAATCAAATTAATGCATAATGCTTAATTCATAATGCATAATTAGCTTCGCGACGATGTAGAAAATGATTATTCATTATGAATTATGAATTAATTATGCATTATGAATTATAAATTGATAGAATCGTGAACGAAAGAACAGTAATAATCGACCAGATTGACCCGCACACTTTTTATGGGGTCAACAATAATAATATCAACCTCATCCGCAATCTCTTCCCGAAGTTGCGTGTCGCTGCACGCGGCAACGTCATCAAAGTGATCGGTGAGGAAAACGAGACCCTTGATTTCGAGGAGAAAATCCATAAGATTGAGGAATACGCAGTCAAATACAACAAACTGACTGAAGACGTCATCATCGACATCATCAAGGGAGATGCTCCAAAGGCTATAAATGCCGAAGGCGTGATCATTTTCGGACAAAACGGTCGTCCGATTTCCCCTCGCAACGCTAATCAAGCAAAGATGGTAAAATCCTTTGCCGAAAACGACCTCACCTTTGCGCTCGGTCCTGCCGGAACAGGAAAGACTTACATCGCAATTGCTTTGGCTGTGGCTGCGCTGAAAAATCGCCAATGCCGACGCATCCTCCTTTCCCGTCCTGCTGTAGAAGCCGGAGAAAAACTCGGTTTTCTCCCTGGCGACATGAAGGATAAAATTGACCCTTATCTGCGTCCTCTCTACGACGCTCTTGAAGACATGATTCCACAGGTGAAACTGAAGGAATATATGGAGACTGACACTATCCAGATTGCTCCGCTTGCCTTCATGCGCGGTCGCACACTCAACGATGCAATCATCATTCTCGACGAAGCCCAGAACACCACAAAGCATCAGATGAAGATGTTCCTGACCCGACTCGGGCACAATGCAAAAATGATCGTGACCGGCGACACCACCCAAATCGACCTTCCGCATACTGTGCAGAGCGGACTCATCCAGGCACTCCGCATCCTGCGCGGTGTAAAAGGGATCGGCATAATCGAATATGAGAAGAAAGACATCGTCCGCCACCCACTCGTGCAGCGCATAGTAGACGCCTACGAGAAGAAGGAAGCCGAACCCGAAGAAGAAGAGTCAAAAGACCNAGCCACAAGCCCCCTAACCCCCTANANGGGGAAATTTCTAAATTCTCAATTCCCAATTCTCAATTCCCAATTCCCAATTCTCAATTCCCAATTCCCAANTCTCAATTCTCAATTCTCAATTCTCAATTATGAATAAGTGGTGGACATACCCTGCCGAAGCTGAAGATGGGAAGACCCTCATCATCACAGGCAGAGACGATATAGAAAAGTGGCAAAAACCGGGAAAATTCCCAGTACGCGTCACTGTCAGTTGGGATTATGATCCCAAGCCTGACGGCATGCCTTCCGACGAAGACGCCACACTGATGGAGCAGGCCACAGATTCCCTCATTGACGAATTCGATAAAGACAAGAGTGCTGTCATGACCGGAATCTATACCGGAGCCGGGAGACGCGACTGGATATTCTACACCCACAGTCTCAACATATTTGGCAAAGTATTCAATCGTGCACTTGAAGGGATTCCGGAAATGCCCCTGAAGTTTGACGCAACCGAAGACCCCGATTGGGAGGAATACCGCGAAATGCGCGAAGCCACATATATCCCTGATGAAGAAGTATGAAAAGAGTCTTAATTATTGGAGCCGGAGGATTCCTTGGCTCGCATCTGCTTGAAAAAGCAGTCTTGATTCCCGATCTTGAAGTGTTTGCCGGAGTACGCGCGAGCACTTCCGACAAGTGGTTTCCGAAATCAGGAGTCACACGCGTTGATTTCGATTTCGAAGATCCAGCCGACGTAGAACGAGTGCTCACCACCACCCTTCCTGAAGGCGAAAAATGGGATTGGATCATTTATAATCTTGGAGCCACCAAATGTCTACGCTACAAGGATTTCGACCATATCAACCATGATCTCCTGCGCACATTTGTGGAGACTCTGGAACGCACCGGCATGATGCCCGAAAAATTCCTATACATCAGTTCTCTTTCCGCAATGGGCCCGGGCGACTCCCGCTCATATACTCCCTTCAATGAGAAGATGATTCCGCAGCCCAACACACGATATGGGGCTTCAAAACTTAAGGCTGAGATGCTCCTGCAGATGCACGACGTGCCTTACATCATTTTCCGGTGTACCGGTATCTATGGTCCTCGCGACCACGACTACTTCCTTATGTTTGACGCAATGCGAAAGGGATTTGATTTCTCCGTAGGGTTCCGCAGGCAACTACTGACCTTCATATATGCACCGGATCTCGCCGAGGCTGCATTTAAGGCTCTTGAGAAGGCTCCTGTCAAGGAGATATACAATATAGCAGAGCCTCGCGCCTACAGTCAAGCGGAATTTCGCAAAATCGTGGCTAAAAAACTCAACAAGAGTCTCATCGTCCCGGTAAAAGTGCCCCTTTGGGGCACAAAGGCAGTAAGCTGGGTATGCGAGAAAATCGGAGTAGTAAGAGGAAAACCCTCAACGCTCAACACCGATAAATACAACATAATGAAACAACGCAATTGGAGCGCAGACACCCGAAAGGCACAGGAGGCATTCGGATTCGTCGCCCCAACACCACTCACAAAAGGGGTGGATGAGAGCATTGACTGGTACAGAAAAGAAGGATGGATGAAATGAATATTCCTATAGGGCTGGAGAATGAAGCCACAAGTTGGATTTATGTGATCCTTTTCTCCGTATTTTTCTTGGCTTGTATCCGTGTCAGAGGCAATTTCAAGTTTCTGGGTGCTTTTTTCCGCGACCTCGTAGTGGTGAAAGAACGTGAGAATCTCTTCGATGTGACCATGAAGGAGACTTCTTTCATATTTCTTGTGCTTTTGCTATCAGGATGCAGCATCGGTGTGCTTCTTAGCTTCGCAGTGCCACTCTNCNGNNCNGCTGCNCCTATTCAAGCCGGACATTNNGGAATTTNGAATTTCAATCCATGGGCAACTGCTTTCCACTATAGTCTGCATGCTGCTGGCTTGTGTCTATATTGGGGCAATGTGGGTGTGCTACACTGTGGTAGGAAAAGTATTCAGCGATTCCCTCCACACATGGCTNTGGGTGCGCGGATACACAGCCGGGACCGGGCTCGGAGGGGCTGTTTTCTTCCCTCTTGCCCTCTCTGCATTGGCTTATCCGCAATTNACCACTCCAATTGTAATCATTGCTTTCGCAATGTTAATTTTAGTGAAATTAATATTTATTATTAAGGGTTTTCGCATTTTTTTCACNGAAAGTTCGCTCTGGGTCGTTTTTTTGTATTATCTTTGCAGTCTGGAAATAGTCCCCCTGGTGATTACTTTCGGCCTGGCATGCTCATTGCTGGGCTAAAACAATGAANAACAANATGATAAAGAAGATATTGGTTTCGCAGCCTCAACCGGCATCGGGCAAGAGCCCCTACTATGACATAGCAGAGAAGTTCGGAGTGGAAGTGGTATTCCGTTCGATGATTAAAGTCGAAGGTCTGACGATCAAGGAATTCCGTCAGGAGAAAATCAATCTGGCTGACTACACTGCAATTATATTCACTTCCAGAACAGCAGTCGACAACTATTTCAGACTTTGCGAAGAGTCAAGAGTAAANGTTCCTGACACGATGCGCTATGTCTGCACCACTGAACAAGTGGCTCACTACCTTCAGAAATATATCGTCTACCGAAAGAGNAAAATCGCTTTCGGCACTACCGGCAAGCTCAACGATCCTCAGTTTATTGCCGCTGTCAACAAGATCAAGAAAGAGAAATTCTTGATGCCGGTAAGCGATGTCAATAAAGACAATACATCTGAGATTGAAGCCCTTGGCATCGACCTTACGAAGTCGGTGATGTTTCGCACTCTCACCAACGATTTCACTCCCGATGAGCCATTCGACTATGATGTGCTTCTGTTCTTCTCCCCTTCGGGAATAACTTCTCTAAAGAAGAACTTCCCGGACTTCGATCAAGATGTCAACGGAAAATTCATCGGCACTTTCGGCCCAACCACTGCCAAGGCTGTTGAAGATGAAGGGCTCCGCCTCGATTTCAGTGCTCCAACTCCTGAGACTCCCTCAATGNCCGCTGCTCTTGAGAAATTTCTCGAATCTAAGATGAAAGTGCAGTGACACCAAACCTACCATACATCGGCCCTGATGGACGAGTACATTTANGAGACACGGCTTTTGCAGACCNTATGCANAAGCGTGTCTTCTCTNTTTTATTNATAGCNACTCCTTNCGATGCCTNNATGATGGNAGAAGACGGGNGAGNGGANGAACAAGTGTATTTTGAATACGTCTCCCTCAATTTGAGTTCGCCACCTCGCTTCACAATGGTGGCTAACTATCAGGAGGCATTCTCTATTCTCTCTTCCAAACATTTCGACCTCATCATGGCAATGCCCGGGGTCGACGTATCGGAAACATTTACTGAAGCCAAGAATATCAAGAAGCTATATCCTGAGATTCCCTTTGTAGTGCTAACTCCATTCTCAAAGGAAGTCAGACGCCGCATCGCCAACGAAGACCTTTCCGGAGTAGACTATGTNTTCTCTTGGCTTGGAAACGTCGACCTCATCCTCGCCATCATNAANCTGATGGAAGACAGGATGAATGCCGATATCGACATCCTCGACGTTGGGGTGCAATGTATCCTCCTCGTAGAAGACTCCATCCGATTCTATAGCTCTATCCTCCCCCATCTCTTCAAGCATCTGCTCAAGCAGTCGAAGGAATTCTCCACGGAAGCCCTTAATGAGCATGAGAAGATGCTCCGTATGCGCGGACGCCCGAAAGTGCTTCTTGCCCGCGACTACGAGGAGGCACAGATGCTTTTCGACAAATATGGGAAGCACATGCTCGGCATCATTAGCGACGTCAGATTCCCACGCAATGGTGTGAAGGATGCTCATGCCGGATTGCGATTCGCCGCATATGTGCATGAACGAAACCCATTTATTCCCATCATCCTCGAAAGCACAGAGACCTCCAATCGCCGTCTTGCAGAGGCTATGCGCCTGACTTTCCTCGACAAAGAGAGCAAGACTCTCCCCCAGGATTTGCGAAAAGCTGTCGATTTTCTTTTCGGTTTCGGCGATTTTATTGTCAAAGATCCATTGACCGGCAACGAACTTATGCGCTTTCATGAATTGAAAGACCTTCAGCTTGCCGTCAACAATATTCCTTCTGAGGCTCTTTTCCGACATTGCGCAAACAATGACGTATCCCGATGGCTCTATAGCCGCGCCCTTTTCCCGATTGCCGAAGCCCTCAATGCTTTCAGATTTGACAGTATGGACCAGGCCCCGGCCGTCAGGAAGATGATTATGGACTGCATCGTGGAATATCGGCGCATGAAAAACCGCGGCGTAGTGGCTATCTTCCGAAAGGGGCGCTTCGACCGATACAGCAATTTTGCCCGAATCGGACAAGGCTCACTCGGTGGCAAAGGGCGTGGCCTTGCTTTTATCGACCAGATTATAAAGAGAAATCCCGCGTTCGACTCAATTGGGGGCATCTCCATAAGCATTCCTCGTACTCTTGTGCTTTGCACCGACATTTTCGACGAATTTATGGAGAGCAACAACCTTTACCCTATAGCCCTCAGCGATGCCTCGGATGACGAGATTCTTAAGGCTTTCTTGGCTGCAAAACTCCCAAAGAATCTGAAAGAAGACTTCGAATATCTTTATGATGTAATCGACAAGCCACTCGCCGTCAGAAGTTCTTCGCTCCTTGAAGATTCCCACTATCAGCCATTTGCCGGAATTTATTCCACATATATGATTCCCCATCTCGACGACCGCGAGAAGATGCTCGATCAGCTATGCAAGGCTGTAAAAGGAGTGTATGCTTCCGTTTTCTTTGCTGACTCGAAACTCTACATGAATGCCACGAGCAATGTCATCGACCAAGAGAAGATGGCAATCATACTTCAAGAAGTGGTAGGGGAAGACCATAACGGTTTGTACTATCCATCCTTCTCCGGAGTAGGACGCTCGCTAAATTATTATCCGATAGGCGACGAGCAAGCGGAAGACGGTGTAGTGGAAATTGCCGCCGGACTCGGAAAGTATATTGTAGATGGCGGACTCGCACTCCGGTTCTCCCCAAAACATCCCGGGAAGGTGCTTCAGACCTCTACAGTGCAGTTGGCACTTCGCGACACCCAGAAGCATATCTACGCCCTTGAGCAGACAGAAGCCAAGGATTTCAGCACAAACGATGCTTTCAATCTGAAGAAAATCACAGTGGCAGAAGCTTTCAAGACCGGGGCCCTGAAATATCTCGTCTCCACTTTCGACATGAACGACATGATGATTCGCGACAGCGAATTTGGAGCCGGACGCAAACTCGTTACTTTTGCCAACGTCCTTAAGCAAGGGGTATATCCTCTGGCTGAAGCAACAGAGTTGATGCTCGCAACCGGACAATATGAGATGGGACGCCCTGTGGAAATAGAATTTGCCGGAATAATCTCACAGGATGCAGCCAAAAGTGAACGCAAAGGTACTCTCTACTGGCTTCAGATGCGCCCGATCGTTGACCGCAAGGAGATGCTCGATGATTCTCTTCTTGATGTGCCGGATGAAAATCTAATAGTCAAGAGCAATGCTGCCCTCGGACATGGACTTATGGACAATGTCAAGACCGTAGTCTACGTTCGCAGCGAAGGTTTTGATGCTGCCGGAAACGTGGCGCTTGCCCAGGAAGTGGACGCTGTCAATAAGAAAATGATTGAAGAAGGCAGGCCTTATGTGCTGATTGGTCCGGGACGTTGGGGGTCGAGCGACTCCGCACTCGGCATCCCGGTTCGTTGGCCACAGATTGCCGGAGCGCGCGTCATTGTAGAGTATGCAATGCGAGGCTACCGAATTGAGCCTTCACAAGGCACCCATTTCTTCCAGAACTTGACATCCTTTGGAGTAGGCTATTTCACAGTAGACCCTGCTGCCGACAACGGCTTCTGGAATGAGGATTTCCTGAATGCACAACCTGCAATCTACGAAAAAGGGCATCTCCGTGTAGTGGAATTCGACTCTGCGCTTCCAATTGCGATCAACGGCCGAAAAGGGAAAGGCATCGTCTGCAAACCATCTCTGTAATTCATAAAAATGGCAATGCTTAAAAGATTCATGCTCAAGGATGTCATCGAGGCTGGNTGCGACGAGGCTGGCCGTGGCTGCCTTGCCGGGCCCGTCAGTTGCGCCGCCGTAATCCTCCCTCCCGACTTCCACAATGATCTCCTCAACGACTCCAAGCAACTCTCTGCCAAGCAACGCGACCTCCTGCGCCCNATCATTGAGNAAGAGGCACTTGCATGGGCTGTGNTCATGGTCAGTCCTGAAGAAATCGACCGCATCAACATACTCAATGCCTCCATCACCGGAATGCAACGCGCACTNGATGCCNTAAGCATCGTGCCTGAACACGTAATAGTAGATGGAAATAGGTTCCGGCCCTGGCGCNACGTGCCATATGACACTGTAGTAAAAGGAGATGCAACTTACATGAGCATTGCAGCAGCATCTATCCTTGCCAAGACTCACCGCGACGAACTGATGACCCGCCTCGCCCAAGAACATCCCGGCTACGGCTGGGAGCGAAACATGGGATACCCCACAAAAGAGCACCTGACAGCCTTAGACAACCTCGGCTTAACATCCCACCACAGAAAAAGCTTCGGACCCTGCCAGCCCCGCCTCTTCTAAAGCCAGCCCAATCAAAATCCAATTAAGCCAAACTTCCTTTGCCATATTAAAAAAAATTTGTAAATTTGCAGATTATTATCGCAGTTGCATAATTCAACGCTCATGATAACGAAAAAATACAATCTGATCAACAACATAGGTGGATGGTTTGTCTTCCTCGTGGCACTCATCACCTATTGGCTCACTCTCGAGCCTACNGCATCCTACTGGGATTGCGGCGAATTCATCATTCAAGCAGACAAACTCGAAGTCGGTCACCCACCGGGCAACCCTATCTTCATGCTCGTAGGCCGATTCTTCGTCAACTTTGCCCCTGATCCGACCTACATCCCTCTTATGGTCAATGCCATGAGCGGACTCCTCTCTGCCCTCACAATCCTGCTTCTNTTCTGGACCATCTCCCACCTCGTGCGCCGACTCATCGTAGCCGATGACTACGACGGCGAACTCCCTCTTTATAAATATGTAGTAATCATGGGGTCCGCTCTCGTCGGCTCACTCGCCTACACTTGGAGCGACACTTTCTGGTTTTCTGCCGTGGAAGGTGAGGTATATGCATTCTCNTCTTTCTGCACCGCCCTCGTATTCTGGCTGATTCTCAAGTGGGAAAACCGCGCTGACCAACCACACGCTGACCGCTATCTCATATTGATAGCCTACGTCATAGGTGTCAGCGTTGCAGTCCACCTGCTCAACCTCCTCTGCATCCCGGCAATCGTGCTTGTGTTTGCCTATAGGAAGTGGAACGACATGAACCTCAAGAAGTCGATCGGTGCCCTTCTCATCTCCTTCGTCATCATCTTCTTCGTTCTATATGGTCTCGTGCCGGGCTTCATCAAGGTTGCTCAGCAATTTGAACTCTTCTTCGTGAACACTTGCGGAATGAGTTTCAACTCCGGTGCACTCATCTATGCATTCGTAATGCTGGCAGTGTTTGTCTGGACTCTCTACGAATTGATTCGCCAGAAAAGTGCAAACATGATTCGCATATCTTTCTTGGCTTCGGTAGCCATCTCCGGCATACTCTGGATTGGCAACGGCATCGCGCTCGGAATCATTCTCTTCATAGCATTGGCAGCCCTTCTCTGGACATATTTCCAGCACTCGGTTCCTGTACGTGTGCTTCGCATTCTCACATGGAGTATGGCGATGATCTTCGTAGGATATAGCAGTTACGCACTTATCCTCATACGCTCCACTGCCGACACCCCGATGAACCAAAACTCCCCNGACAACGTGTTCGACCTCGCTACCTACCTCAATCGCGAGCAATATGGCGAAAACCCGTTGATTTATGGAGAAACCCTATATTCTCAAGTGCAAAAGCAGCAGGTGGGTCTCCGCACCGACACACTCGGACACACTAAAGACGGATATCCTATCACTCTGACAACTCCTCAATACAATTCAGTAATCAATCCTGGTAAACCTCTCTATGTAAAAGGGGTAAAAGATGCTGAAGTGAAGTCGGAATACGGCTTCCTCACAGAATCTGAACTTGCGAAAAATATTCGCCTTGCCGAAACACGCAAAGACTATTATGTGAAGAAAGACTATAAGTCTGAGCCTGTCTACAATCCGGAGCTCAACATGCTCTTCCCCCGCATTTACAGCCGCCAGCATGAGGGTGAATATCGCAAATGGGTAAACCTCGACACTACAAGTTCAAACCTTGTTGAAATCCACGCCATTGACCAGGAGGGACACAAGATTCCTGAACTTGAGACCAACCGTGAGCCTCAGTATAACGAAGTCACCGGACGACTTGCATACCCAACCAAGTATGCGTTCAAGCCATCTTTTGCACAGAACTTGGCCTACTTCTTCAACTATCAGCTCAACCACATGTATATGCGTTATTTCATGTGGAACTTCGCCGGCCGACAGAACGACATCAACAACCAGAGCGGCGAACTCGATGCCGGAAACTGGATCTCCGGAATCCCATTCATCGACAATTCGCGCCTTGGCGACCAAAGCCTACTTCCTGACGACCTCGGGAAAGATAACCCAGGACACAACGTATTCTTCATGCTCCCACTCCTGCTCGGTCTGCTCGGTCTTTGCTGGCAGTCGTTTGAAGGACGCCGTGGCATTGAGCAATTCTGGGTGATTTTCTTCTTATTCTTCATGACAGGCATCGCAATTGTGCTTTACCTCAATCAGGTGCCAAACCAGCCACGCGAACGTGACTACGCATTCGCCGGAAGTTTCTATGCCTTCGCTATATGGATAGGTATGGGCGTGGCTGCTCTCTGGAAAGTGCTCTGCCTGATCACAGAGAAGAAACCCAAGAAATCTGAAATTAAAAAATCCGAAATTAAGAAATCGGAGAACTCTGATATACCTGAGAACTCTGATAACTCAGAAAAATCTCCGGCTGAAGCCAAAGACCTCAAGCCGATCCTCGCATGGATTGCTGCCGCACTCGGACTTATTGTCCCAATCCAGATGGTAAGCCAGACTTGGGACGACCACGACCGCTCAGGCCGCTACGCAATGCGCGACTTTGCAATCAACTATCTCAACAGCCTTGAGCCGAACGCGATAGTTTTCTGCAACGGAGACAACGACACATTCCCTCTCTGGTATGTCCAGGAAGTGGAAGGAGTGCGCCCCGATGTGAAGATTATCAACCTCAGCTACCTGAACTCCGACTGGTATGCCAATCAGCAACTCCTCCCGAGTTATGACGCTGCCCCCGTGGATTTCACTGTCAAGCCAAAGGACTACGCTTATGGCAAACTCGATGTCACTCTTCCGGGACGCGAAGGAGCTGCCGACCTGCTTACTTCATTGNAAGCCCTCTACGCCGGACAATATGACGCACGCTATGGCTATCCGATGCTTAGCTCTTCTATCGTCACCATTCCGGTCGATAAGCAAAAGGTGCTTGAGCGCGGACTTGTAGCCCCTGAAGACTCTACTCT
>WFLX010092510.1_pt1 | contig 12350 bp, 10 predicted proteins | sample 4967041 | NCBI WGS metagenome assembly WFLX01 (sample SAMN12857096, study PRJNA449069) | gut metagenome | isolation source: stool from male and female vole | host: Microtus ochrogaster | place: USA:Florida | collected 2017 | reverse complement strand
AAGGTTCATGTTCTTATAGGTGGCATAAATTGTCATGAATGTAGACTCCTTGGCATTGCTAACCTCCATAAATTCTATGACAGCCTTCTTATATCCATTGCCGGTTTGAGCACATGTTAAAAGAGAAACGGAGGAAAGAATTATAAGTAATAAGAACTTTTTCATCGGATTTTCAAGTCTTTAACGTAATATTGTGAGCCTGAAGAGATGTTTATTCTTTTTACAGTTGATGGAAGTGCAGGATATACCTCATAGAAAGTAAGCGGTTTTGTATCATACGAAATTTCGGGAGAACCTTCAAAACCGATGCTACTGTTGATAAGATAATATTTTCTGCCAGTATCTGCATCCTCGATATACTCATCTTGACTACTATACATAGTAGTGCCGTTAAGCTTAGGACGAACGGTTTTAGTCACAATCGTTTGACCATCCTGCACCTCAATGCCGGTACAATCCCACGTGTGATAATCAGTTTCTACTTGATCGCCGGATATTGTGTATGCCTTCCCATGCTTTAGCTCTATGCCTTTGATCTGCCAACCATCTGTCGAAGATGGAGTTTCCATAAAGTCAAAAGTAGTAATCCCTTTGGGCAATGGCGGAAAGTATAATTTAAAAGCGAGTGAGACTTCTCTTCCGGATTCCCAATTAGGATAATCAGTGTATGTTGGCTTGTATGAAATACCTTCAGCCTTAATCAGGTTATATTTTTTCCCGTTTGCCATAATATAAGCATTGCGGTTCATTGTACAGTTTATATATTCCCCGCCGTTGTATGATACCATATCAAGAATTGTATAATTAGGGTCAAGAGTAACTTTTTCTATATATAATTTTGAGTCATCCCTTGAAGCGATTTTAGGATAGATAAAGGTATTATCATCAGTTGTAACTAATGCAGCACTTGCTTTTGAGTTCGGAACATAATCTTTCTCGGCCTTTTCATACTCTGTTAGAAAATTATCAGAGGAACTTTCCAATGCTTGGAGCATGTCTGGTAATACAGATATGAATGTTTTCGCGTCTTTTGCATACATTTCGCAAGAAAACATAATACTATCATCATCAGCAAAGGAACATACCGGTTTGTTGCTCGCTGCATTAAAAGCTGCTATATTTGCAACTTCGGGTATACACTCTTCAGGTAATCCATAAACTACGACTAAGGTTAAATAGAGAGTATTAGGATTAAGAGCATGAATGGAAGTATGATATAATGTGCCGTTATATCGGAATGAAAGCGTTTCATCTCCGTCATCCGAAATGTTTGTTCCATACTTTTTTAAGGCATTGAAGATTTCTGTTTTTGCCTTTTTTTGTGCCGGTGTGAGTTGTGCGGCATATACAGCCACACAGCCCAACACGGCAACTATAATGATTAAGAAAAACTTTTTCATAATAATTAATTATTTCTTAGTGCTTTAACTGCATCAAATGATCCTTCATCTCCATATTTTGCTGCTTGCTCAGTATAGTAAGAAGCCAAACTGTGGTTTACCTCTGTCCCTCGACCAAATCGGTAACAGGCGGCCAAATCACGATAAATCTCTGAAAGCAGATTGTCATTGATATCTTCGGGAGATTGAACCGCCTGACGCAAGTATTCAAAGGCCTTATTATAATTTTTTGTAACATTTTGATAACCTGAATAATAAATGGTGCCTAATACACCGGCTGCGAAATCATATCCATTTTCAGCTGCTTGAGTCATATATTTAATCGCCGTTGAAGATTCTTGATGAACGATTTCTCCAGTCCAATATTCCAAACCCAACCTATACATTGCATGCAAATCTCCATTATCTGCGGCCTCACGTAAATATTGTATAGCTTTGTTTGAATCCTTCCACACTCCTATTCCTTCTCGATACATGTGATAAAGTCTATTTCTCGAGTAATCATGTCCTTTTTCCGCGGCTCTCTGGTAATATGAGACAGCAGTAGACAAATTCTTAGGCACTCCGTATCCGTTTTCGTAGCAAAGACCTAATCCACCTAAACCATACATATCATCTTCATCTGCTGCGATTTTGTATAGTTGAAATCCCTTAGTTTCGTTTTCCGGGACACCTATGCCAAAAATATACATAGCTGCTAAGCTGGTCGAAGCATTAATGTCTCCAGAATCGGCAGCTCTTTTATACCATTCTGCAGCTTTTTCTTTATCCTCATCTTTGCCAAGACCATAATTATATATATCACCCATTATTTTATATGCGCGAGGTTCTTCTTGCTCAATTGCTGCGTTAACGTACTTTATCGCTTCTGCATAATTGACATTAAGACCGTTTTTACCCACTAAGTAGGCTTGTGCAACTTCACATTGAGCTAGAGGATTTCCGTCATTAGCAGCAGTATAATAGTAAGTAAGAGATTTCTCCTCATCTTTTGGCACCCCCGCACCATATTCGTAACATACGCCTAAATAATAATTACCTTTTTCGTCTCCCTGCTCTGCGGCTTTACGTAACCATGGTATGGAAGCGTTTATATCTTGTTGAATATTTGCTTCTGGCAGACCATAAAGATATGCAACTCCTAAATCTGCTTGTGCATCGGAGTTTCCTAAATTCGCTGCACTTTTGAGGTATTGAAGCCATCTGCTACGGTTTTGAGGGACATAAGTTCCATTCTTATACATCAGAGCTACAAGATAATGAGCAGAAGGATCATTTTGTTTTAATGCTTTCTGAGCAAGTTCCCAAGCCTGCTTGTAATCTTTAAGAACTCCCGTTCCAAAGATATAGCAATAAGCTAATTTTACCTGCGCCGGAGCATAATTTTTCTTCGCAGACTTAGTAAGCCAATGAGCTGCCTGATTCATATCCTCCGGGGCTCCTCCTATTCCGTTAATATAACAAATGGCCAAGTTGTACATAGCCTCGTTGTCGCAGTTGTCAGCATACTTGTTATAAAAAAAAGCGTCCTGAGCAGAAAGACCAAATGTGATGCCCATCATCAGCATCATCATTAATAATTGCTTGATTTTCATATCCTAATAGTATTATTTTAGTCGTAATATCCTAAATTTTCGAGAGTTTTGATTACACTCGCACCTTCACTAAAGCCAGCTGCTTTAGCCTTCTTAGCATAGGTCTCGGCAGTCCGGTAATCATGATTGTTAAGGTAATATTTCGCTAATGGGCCATAAGCGGCAGCATATCCTTGATTTGCCAATTTCTGCACTTGCTGATAGTCACCATTTGCCAAAGCATTCTTCAGCAAGGTGGCGTGGTTATCCTTACTCGGTTCTTGTTTAGCAGATTGCTTTGCCTCATCTTTTTTTGAAGATTGTTGTGCCTTAACCTCCTCTTTCTTTGTTGGCTGAACTTCCGGAATATCGGACTTTGTTGTCTCAACTACTTCAACTGCTACAGAATCTTCTACCACCACAACGGTATCAACTGCCTCATAATTGTCTTCAGGAATTATTATTTCTTCATCGTTATTACCTGATGGCAAAATCAGTATTAATACTATTATGGCAAGTATTATTCCTACTATAGCAAGCCAAATCCTTTTACTGTTTGAGTGAACCGGTTCTCCAAGTACTGGAGTTGAATCAGGTACGTCCGGCTCAACAATTTCTTGTGGTGTTGCAGCTTCCGAATTTTGAGTGGGAGCATTCCATGTCACAGTAGCCGGTTGTCCTTTGAGGATGGCTTCGGAGTATTCTTCGAGCTGAGACGCGGTGGGACGATTCCATGGTTCTTTGGCGAGACATGATTGCATCACTATGTTGAGGTCTTTAGACCATTTGTTGTCCAAAGAAGGTATCTCTGCACCATTCTTCTGCATGCCTCCGCCAAGTCCGCTGAAGGGTAGTTCGCCAGTTGCCAATTCATATATGGAGACACCAAGTGCCCAAATATCAGATGCCTTTACCGGTGAAGGGTCAGCGTCAAATCGCTCCGGTCCCATATATGCTGTCGCACCGGCACCGATTGCTCGTTGGGACTGCTTGCGCATTGTCGAGCGGATTTTCTTGCTGATTCCGAAGTCGGTAATCAAGTAGCGATTATTATCGTCAACAAGAATATTGTCGGGCTTAATATCTTGATGAATGATGGGCTCGGGCATGTTGTGGAGATACTTTAAACCAGCCGACACATCATGTATGAATTGCCATAAATCATATTCATCCATCTTTCCCGCTTGATTGGAAGATGAGCCCTTTGCGCAATATTTCATGACAAGAAAGGGCCGCTGACCCCACACGTCAAAATAGGTTGTGGTGAGCAGGTTTGGATGATAAATGCCTTGAGTGGTAATGTATTCACTTTTGAATTCCTCAACACCTCGTGGGTCAAGAGAAATATATATCTTGATGGCTACGTCTGTGTCAAGGACTTCATCGTGGGCCAACCAAACCTCTCCAAAGCTACCGCTCCCTTTGAACTCTATTAGCGTATNNCGATCTNTTACTTTAATGNCTGTATTTAGTTCTGACATAANGTTTTAATTTTGAGGGTTTTTATTTGGATTTTNCGGATTTTTNTCCTNGTGAGAATCGGGAGAAAGTGCATTTTTTCTATTACTCTGATTAAGTTTATCTTTGATTGGAGTTGATTTTCGTTTGGTTTCTGTGGTATTGTTCTCATCGTTTTTGTCTATAAGAGTAAGTTCGTTAGAAGGTGTTTTTTCATCTTTTGATGGTTGCTCTTGAGCTTGTTCCCTAACTTGTTCCTGAATTGTAGGCTTTGAAGATTTTTTTTCTTCTTCTACACTTACATCTTCGGGAATTATATTTTCATGTTCTGATTTCTCTATANCTGAGTCCTTTCTTTCCGTNGCATCTATNTCTNAAGAATCTGATACAATNTTATATTCTTTGTTNTCTTGGGTATATCCTCTTCCTATAAAGTAAGCTCCAATCACAGCTAAAATTACGAGCAAAGCAATAATCGGATAAATCCAGAGCTTCTTCTTTTTATTGTCGTTATTACTCGCATATACTATAGGATTAGAAATAGCCCATTGACTTGCCGGACCCTCTGTAATTTGACAAAGTATGGCAGTGACATTATCATACCAGTCTCCTCTTTCGGCCGCATCCCATAGCGCTTCCCGACATTTTTTCATAGAGTCGGTGTTTGCACGAATTATATCTTCAATGTTCTCCTCCGGGAAGAGTTGTCCATTGGAGTCGTAAGTTTTTCTGTCACGTAGCACACCGGACAATCCATCGCTGCAAAGAAGAATAATATCTCCTTTGCCGACTTTCAAGGTCTTACTCTCGGGCAATGCGTCTTTTGTCGGATCACCGAGACTTCTTGTTATTATGTTATTTTGGGGATGGTCAAATGTCTGGTCGTAGGTCAATAAGCCTTTATTGACCAACTCCTGTACGTAAGAATGATCTTGTGATATCAGCCTTATTCCCGATTTTTCATTAAAGATATAAGCACGGCTATCTCCACACCATGAGATTGTCAATTCATCTCCAAACAGCCAAGCGATTATAATGGTGCTACCCATACCCTCTTTTGACCGGTCTTTACGTGCTTCCGACTTGATATTCTTGTCTGCCGTTTTTATTACCTGCTCAAGATATTTTTGTCTGGTTTGTGCATTGGCGCATACTGCATCTGACAAAGAATTAGCAGTGAAGGCAGTCTTAACAGTATCTATGGCGATTTGCGAAGCTACTTCGCCCGCATTCATGCCACCCATCCCATCTGCTACGACCATCAGCATGCCAAGATCACCAAGCTGAATGATTTCATCTTGGGACACCTTATTTGTAGTGCTATCCGTCAGATCGTCATCTATGTAAAAATTGTCCTCATTACCACTCCTGAATGNCTNGGGTGAATATTTACCCGCANNGTCAGTGTATGCAACTAATCTGAANGATATTTTATCTTTATGTTTCATTTATTTGCGCTTTTTGAGTTGATTAAGACCATGTTTCTCTCGTATACCTGCTATTGGAGTCAGTTTTACTTNTTGTTTAGGGATGTCTATNAACGGNAAGTNAATAATCCACTCCTCTTCATCTAATACCATAACTCCGGACAAGGTAAATGTGAGTTGACCCACTCCGGTTTGTACAGGAGTCACATATATTCCACCGTATATATTCCCTGAAACTTCCGGTGTGTCAATAGGTAGACATTCTCCATCAGATGGAACTTCAATTTCCTTTTTAATACTGATGATTTTTAATGAATCGATATCAGCAATATCTTTATCCGAAGATAGCCATATCACCCAACCATCTTTTTTCCCGGATACGGTATCAACAACCAGTCCTTTGGCAGGCTGAACAGTATCGTTATAAAGAGACAATCTTTCAGTTACTTTATCTCCGGAAATAATTGATTCCAGAGTTTTTTCAGATTTATTGGTGCTGTTTAAAAGAGATAGTTTTGACTCATATACTATAGGCTTATATTGTCCTTCATACTCATTAAAATCTTTATCGGTATTCCACGGCATCAATGTGGCCGTGGGAAACAATAATCCTCTTTCCGTCTCTATTCCGAAAAATGGAATAATACTGAAATAATCTTTATCATTTCTACCATAGTGTTTGTCATTAACAGTATCGCAAAGCTCGTAAGACTGATTAATCTTGACAAAAGCTCCGTCGAGACCAAGGTTAATGAGTTGCTGATTATTTGTCGTAAACCAGTTGTCTAAGAATTGTGCGCTCAATGGTAAGACCGACAACGTGAATAATATTAATGCTATATTTCTGAGTTTCATATTTATCTTTTTAATTAATTGAACTGATGGGAACAATGAAGCCTGTATTTCTGCCGGCGACAGCAGATATTATTCCTATTACAGAATAATTACCGTTTTCGTCCATAATCAAAGCCGGACCTCCGGAGCACCCTCGCTCAAAGTTGGTCTCAGAAGTCAGAATGACACCTCTGTCAAGGCCATCAACACCTACAGTAGCAGTACTTGAGATAGGTGTAATAGAAGTGGGTGAGTTAGCACCAAGACCAAGGGGGAATCCTAATACCATCAATTTTGTGCCTCGATCTAATGTGGTGCTTGCGCCCTTATTGAATTTCAAGCCGCCTGATTGTCCTACTCGAGCATAAGCATAATCATTCTTTCCACTTCCTCCCATTGACATCTTAATACCGTCTTCAATATGTCTCACCTGATCTGACGAACGGTTCATGGAAAACAAATCACTTGTGAGATTTAGTCTTTTACCGGAAGAGGATATTGCGACGAAATGAGCTCGAACCTTACCTCCATTATTCATTATGGCGTTTAGTTGGGCTAACTCTTCATCAATATTATTTCCATTCATCCAATAGTTCCAAGCTTCTATTACGTGGCGGGCAGTGACAAAGGTGCCGTTATCCAAAAGAAATCCCGTTCCGCTCCAACTTGGGACATCTTGGTTTGAGCAATCAAGAGTGCCGCTTTCCCCATTGGGAAGTGTGACATCGATATGTGTCGGATAGATAAAGAATACATTTGGCAGGCATGCGCTAATTGCACCATTGTCAATATTACCTGTAGAAACAGCAATATTTCTTTGTTGTCGGCTTACTTTACCAAATTGACTTTTGAGATTTGACAGTTCAGTGGTTAACATCTCTCTTTCAGTAGTCGCTTTTTTAAGTAATGAGTCCTGTGCAGCCATAGCCTCTGCATGTTGCTTTTCGTTCATTGCAATAAGCTCGGCTTGCGCCTGATTTTTCTTATATAACTCATTTAGAAAGTAAGCTCCTATGCTACATCCGATTATAAGACAAGCTGCCAGAATTGAAACAGCTGTTTTATATGGACGTAGGGCTTGCTGACGGAATAGACTTAATCGTGCAGTCATTCCAATACTCTTTACCAATCCTTTATCTCCGGCGGGAGTAATAAACCCGAGTTTAGGACCATTAGTAGAAAGTTGAATTTCATCGCCATTCTGAAGATACCATTCTTTCTCCACCTTGTGTCCATTCAGGTATGTTGAGTTGGTCTTTGACAGTTGCACGAGTTTCCAATTATCGCCATCGCGAACAATCGCAGCATGACGTCGACTGACAGTTGAAAAGTCTTCATCAAATCTGACCTGACAACGAGGGTCACGGCCAATTTCTATTTCATCTACAATAATTTTTTGTGATTCACCTGCCTTATGATACTTAGATGAAACCTTATGCTCTAAAATGAAGAAACGTCTTCCCTTATCGCCAAATACTGATTTCATTCCGGAACCTACAGAACCGGCAAATGATCTTTTATAAGCTGTAGTTTGTGCCATATCCTTTGTTTTAATATCCTTCTACTCTGAGTTTCACATCTCCAATAGAGATAATGTCGCCTATGTTGACGATTACTCCATTCGTTGAAACCTCTTTAGAACCCACAAATGTGCCATTAGTGGATGTCTTCCACTTTGAGGAGCTATAGGCATCCCATTGCCCATCGCGAATGAGCCAAGTGTTATTAAGGGGATTATATTCAAAAGTGCAATGTTTTCTTGAAATATAAGAGCTTTCCCACTCCTTTATCGGTAATATATTATGTGTATTCTCGTCGTTGCGACCTAAAGTTAGTATTCTTTTACCGGTATTCTTCTGTATTTCCGTTAATTTATACAATCTGCCATATTCTTCTCCTTGCATAATACGAAGTGCAATACCCTCCTTTACCGGAGGAATTAACGTTGATAAATCATTTTCGATTTTTACAGCCTTCTTATTATTAGGAACAAGACTCAAGGCTAATTCCGCAGTCTGAATACGTGTATTAAAATCGGCTTTTAGACAGCTCTCAATCAGAGGCATCCAAGAATCCCCGGAAGGTGAATTTTTGAGTACATCACGATTCCAGTTCTCAGCCTTGCCTCTCATGATGTATTGATATAGTTCACTTTCGTTATTAAGGCTACCAAAAGGCAATTCGCATGTGATGAGTTGAAACATCATAACACCGAATGAGAAAAGGTCCGTTGTTGGCAATANAGTGGCGTCTCCTCGTCTTGGATTAACCTGNNCCGGNGGCATATATGCATACGTTCCGAACACCTCTTTGGGTACTCCTAACAATCCTCTTTCCGTCAATCGTTTGTTTTGGTCGCCCGCGATGCCGAAATCTGTAAGAGCGACTTTTCCGTTGGCCTTAATTAATACATTTTCCGGTTTCAGGTCACGATGCACTTTACCATTAATATGAAGTGATTTTAGGCCTAAAAGTATTTCAATGGCAGCTTTGGNAAGATCNATGCTCCCAGCTTCAACACCTTNCAAAAGNTCNCCGCCCGGACAATACTCCATNAGTATATAGGGGTTTCCTTCAACGGATNCTTTTCCAAAAGATTGCACTAGATACTCGCTGTCTATTCTTCCGGTTTCATATTCTTGATCAAAACGTTTCAGCAATTTTTCTCGCTCAGTTGCTTCCACCGCCCATAACTTTAAGAGTTTCAGTGCAAATATTTTTTTGTCCGAAAGCCGAATGACACGGAAAACTTTGCCAAACGTACCCTCTCCCAAAGGGCGTTCAACCGAATAAAGTCCGTCTATTACAAATCCGGAATGAAAATCACACCGATTACAACTGATATAAGCGCACATAAATTTAAAATGTCTTATCCTTTGAACTCAAATTCTCTATTTCCCAGAACTATGATATCACCATTTGTAAGTTTTACTTTGCCATTTACTCGAATGAATGTTGTACGAAGATCGCTCTTGTTTTCAATGTACCATTCACCGTCCTCACAAGTGAGGATTGCCTGTTCGTGTGATGTAATAGAATTATTGTTGGCATCTGTATTCGCTCTGTTAAGAATAATCCTTTCACCTGAGTATGTGATGGGATTATAGTTGACCTCTTCCCCTTGCCATGCAATTGGACGGAGTGTACAGAATTTATTTAATCCGACCGGACCGGAGACAGGGCCACCCATTACAGTTCCCATTGTCGCACGTTTAATGCGAGGAGGTTGAGGGGGAGTGTCGGAAGTCGATGCACCACAATTGTGGCAAAATTTTGCATCAAGAGATATCTCCGCGCCACAGGATTTGCATTTTGAAGATTGAGGAATTGTCGGAGCGGCCTGTAACTCGTAATTGCAATTAGGACAACTTGTAGAGTTAGGGCTAACGGGATATCCACACTTAGGACACGTTTGAGGTGCTTGTGATGAGGGTGTGGCATCATTGAAAATGACACTTTCGGCCACGGTACTCTTCATTCTATCTGAGACGGGAGTCGTCNGCTTGTGTGNCTGCGACTCTTCNCCTANACTACCATGNCATTTCTCACATTGGGTTAGTCCTTCGGGATTTTCCCATCCACAGTTTTTGCNACGCATANTTATTTTGATNTTAAGTNGTTNTTTTGCTTGATTTTAAATACAAGAATGGCGCGGGACTGTCGTCCTCATCCTCCATTCAGGCCTTGGCTGCCACACGAGATGGATGAAAAACAACAGTCCCGCGCCACATATCGCATATCTTGAGGCCTCGCACTCCAATTGCGGAGACGATGCCGGATATACACTGGACGCGGAGACTACCGTTCGATCATCTTTCATCTCGTATCCTTACTGCCAAGTTTGAATGGAGAAGATGTCGGCGATAATCACCTTGCATTATTTGTCACGAGTCGGATTCGAAAGCCACTCCGCTCTCTTGCTTCAGGCCTAAGAATCCTTTGTGCGACTCGCGCTATTTACAAAATTAATACATTTTTGTAAATTACAAGGTACTGTTGCTAATTTTCATTCCATTTTTATATTTTATTTACATTAGCACTTTTTGTGCTTCATAAGGATTATACCCTGGTGGACGGAAAGGTAAACGGGAGGACGTTGTTTTTTTGATTTTTTTGAAAAATGTAATGTAGAATGAGATTATATTATGTGGTTCGGGGGGATTTTTGTTACTTTGTATTGGGATAGGGATATGGTATAGATGTGGGTTTGAAATTGATGGCGGGGATGTTTTCTGTTTTTATATTAAATTGTATTTGGAGATGAAGTATACGCCTGAGGATATTAGGGAGTTGGAGCCGGATGATGTGTTTGTGTTTGGTAGTAATCTTGAGGGACAGCATTTGGGCGGGGCGGCTCGTGTGGCCCGTGAACGGTTTGGCGCTGTCATGGGGCAGGGTGTGGGTCTGCAGGGACAGTCATACGCTATTCCTACGATGCAAGGGGGTGTTGAGACAATAAAGTCGTATGTGGATGATTTTATCAAGTTCGCTTACGAATGTGACCAGAATACTTTCTATGTGACGCGGATCGGTTGCGGCATAGCGGGTTTTACGGATGAGGAGATTGCGCCGCTCTTCAAGGAGGCTCGACATCTGTATAATGTGCGACTTCCTAAGTCTTTTGTGGATATCATAGACCGTATGGAGGCAACCGATAAGTAAACAAAAAAATACATCATCTGATATGAGAGTTATAGAGATTACATCACCGGACGCGGAGGTATTGAATGTATATGGTAAGCTGACGGAAGCCCAGTTGCTCAACAGGCTTCATCCGGAGCAGGGGATTTTCATTGCTGAGAGTCCTAAGGTGATAAAAGTTGCTCTCGAGCAGGGTTATGAGCCGATATCTATGCTTTGCGAGCGACGACATATAGAGGGAGATGCCGCTCCCCTGTTTGAGCTTTGCCCTGCGGATATGCCGGTATATACTGCCGACAGGGAAATACTTGCGGGACTTACGGGGTATACGTTGACTCGCGGTGTGCTTTGCGCCATGCGTCGTCCTAATCCCGTTGAAACGGCGGAGTTGTTGAAGGATGCCCGGCGGATATGTGTGATAGACGGCGTGACGGATACCACCAATATCGGGAGTATTTTCCGCAGCGCGGCTGCCTTAGGCATTGACGCGGTATTGCTGACCAGGACGAGTTGCGACCCGCTCAACCGCCGGTCGGTACGCGTATCTATGGGTTCGGTATTCCTCGTAAACTGGGGATGGATTGATGATCCTGTGAGTGATTTGCACGCGTATGGTTTTAAGACTGCGGCTATGGCGTTGAGGCATGATAACATCCGTCTTGACGATCCGCGTCTGAATGAGGAGCCTCGCCTCGCGATCATTCTCGGCACAGAGGGTGACGGTCTGAGGGCGGAAGTTATCAGTGCATCGGATTATGTCGTGATGATACCAATGGCGCATAATGTCGATTCTCTCAATGTGGGGGCTGCAGCGGCTGTCGCATTCTGGCAGCTATGCAAAGACCCGGGGGCAAAAAATGATTTTTAGCGTTTTTCTTGCATATTTGAGCTACTTAGACCCCTTTCCACAAAAAATATTAGCGCCAGGGACGCAGAGGTAGTCCAGATTTGTGTTTTTGAGCGATTGAGCTTAGTGGACTAAGCGATTGAGCCAAAGACACAAATATGGGCTGCTT
>WFLX010188036.1_pt1 | contig 12356 bp, 11 predicted proteins | sample 4967041 | NCBI WGS metagenome assembly WFLX01 (sample SAMN12857096, study PRJNA449069) | gut metagenome | isolation source: stool from male and female vole | host: Microtus ochrogaster | place: USA:Florida | collected 2017 | reverse complement strand
ACAATCGTCTCGAACGAAATGCCCGCCGAATTCGCGTCAAGGAATGTCGTCGTCACCGTAGAAAGCACGACAATGGCGAGCGCGGCAAATCCCCAGCCGCTTTTGAGCATAATCTGCGCGATGTCTGATTCGCCCGTGAACAACGCCGCCCCCATGCCGATGACGTACATCCAGCAGCTCGTGATGCCATACACGACGGCACTCACCAGCGATGACGCGAGCGGACGGGAGCTGTCTTTCGTGTAATCGGCGATAAGCGGAAGCCATGAGACCGGCATTGCGGCTGCGAGTTCCACCGCCGCACCAAAGCGCATCGCCTCGTCCTGCGCAAAAGGAATGACGGGCGAGCCGCCGCCAAAAAACACCGTCTTGCAGAGCAAGAGCGTCAGCACGAAAAGCGCGCCGAGTGCCACCACGCTCAGTCGGCTGACNTGCGAAACGCCCGTGACAATCCAAAGGACAATCAACGCGCCGATGACAGCCGCCCAAATCCACCGCCCGAACGGAAANATTCCGTNCGCGCACGCCGCGCCGTCGTACACCATGATTCCCGTCCAGCCCGCNAGCTGAAGCACGTTCAGCAGCGCAAAAAACTTGCTCCCCGCNGTGCCAAAACTCATCTTCGACGTTTCCATCGCGCTTTTTTGGGAAACTGCGCCCACATATCCGGCAAAGAACAGCAAGGCGCATCCGATGACGTGNCCCACAATAATCGCGCACAACCCTTTTGCAAATCCGAGCGGCGCGAAATACGTTCCCGTCAGCATTTCCGCAATCGAAACGCCCGCGCCGAACCACAGCAGTGCCATGCGGCATCCTTTTGACATACTTTTCATTTCAGTAATCTCCTTGTATCGCAAACGCGTGATTCATCGGGCCGATTCCCTTGCCCAAATCAAGCATTGCCGAAAGGCAGGACGAAAGGTAACGCTTCGCTTTTTCGACGGCATGCTCAAGCGACAAGCCTTTCGCAAGATTCGCGGCAATCGCACTCGAAAGCGTGCAGCCCGTTCCGTGCGTGTTCGGATTTTCCACATGATTGCCGAAAAACCAGGTTCCGCCCCCGCGCGAAAACAAAAAATCGTTCGCGTCGTTCACCCGATGCCCGCCTTTAACCAGCACGGCGCATCCGTACCGCCGGAACATGATTTCCGCAGCCTTTTCCATGTCCGATTCCGCAGTGATTTTGATGTCCGCAAGGACTTCCGCTTCGGGAATGTTCGGCGTGGCGACGAACGCGAGCGGCAACAACGCGTCCCGGAGCGCACCCACCGCACTCTCATCGATGAGCCGCGCGCCGCTCGTGGAGACCATCACCGGGTCAACGACAATGTTCGCAAGACCGAACGATTTCACGCAGTCGCACACCGTAAGAATCAGTGCCTCGGACGGAATCATGCCCGTTTTTACCGCGTCGGGAACGATATCTTCCACGACGGCAGCAATCTGTTTTTCCAGGAAAGCGGAATCTACTTCCAGAATGCCGCGCACTCCCGTCGTGTTCTGCGCCGTGAGTGCCGTAATCGCGCTCATCGCATACACGCCGTGCGCCGTCATCGTCTTGATGTCCGCCTGAATTCCGGCCCCGCCGCAGGAATCGCTTCCCGCAATGGTCAATGCAGTGTTCATNCTATTTCCTCCTTGCCGACTACGAACTGCGCGGCAGATAACATGACACGGGANGCGGCACGAATGTCGCGGNCGGCAAAAATCGCNCTGATGACCGAAATGCCCGCAATCCCGCTTCCTTTGAGAAGACCCGCGTTTTCCGCCGTGATTCCGCCGATCGCGACGACCGGAATTTTCACGGCATGGCAAATCTCTTGCAAGGTTTCGAGCGTCACGTGCGCCGCGTCCGCCTTTGAGCCGGTGGGAAAAACCGCGCCCACGCCAAGATAGTCCGCGCCGTCTTTTTCCGCGAGCAATGCCTGCGCCACGGTTTGGCACGAAACGCCGATTATCGCCGTGCTTCCCAGCACCTTCCGCGCTGCAACAACCGAACCGTCGTCCTGTCCGATGTGAACGCCGTCCGCGCCGCACCGTTGGGCAACCGCAACATTGTCGTTTATCAGCAACGGCACGCCTTTTTGGGCGCACACGACTTTTATGGCATGCGCTTCTGCCAAAAACGCGTCGTCGGCAAGATTCTTTTCGCGGAGCTGTATCATGGTTGCGCCGCCGTCAACAGCATGCAAGACCGCCGCCGAAAGGGAATCGCACGGAAAGCCCGCGCCAATCCAAGCCCGGTCAGTGACGGCATACAGCAACAAGGAACGACGGAGCGAAAATCCCGCGCTATCTGATTTCATAGTTCGCGCCTTTGTCGAGCCGCTCGCCCGTCATCGTGTACAGAGCATCGATGATTTTCGTCCGGTATGTCGCGTTTCCGTCACCCGGNCNCAGGNAATCTNCCGCAATCTCTCCCGCAAGCCCCATCGCACACACGGCGGCCGCGACCGATTCCAGAATATTTCCGTCCGACGCACAGGCGAACGCCGTGGCAATGCCGCTCAATTGGCAGCCCGTTCCCGTGACGCGGCTCATTTCCGGGCGACCGTTCCGTATGACAAAGCATAGAGTGCCGTCGCTCACCAANTCAATCGCACCGGTAATGGCGACGACGCAGCCCCGGCTCNGCGCGAATTCNTTTGCGAACGAAACGCAGCGATCCAAATTTTCGTCGCCCACGCTGTCGGCAACNTCCGCGTCCACGCCTTTCGTGCTTCCCGTGCCGCCCGCAAGCGTCTTGATTTCCGACATATTCCCGCGAACAACGCTGAATGGCGCGCGCTCCAAAAGAGAACGCGCCGTCTGTGTCCGAAGCGAAGTCGCGCCCGCGCCCACGGGATCGAGCAGGAGCACGCGTCCGAGGGCTGCGGCTTTTTCTACCGCCACCGTCATGCACGCGATCGAAGCGCGGTTCAACGTGCCGATATTCACGTTCACGCCCGAAACAAGCGCCGCCATTTCCTCGGCCTCGTCCTTTTCGTCCGACATGATCGGGCTTGCCCCGACCGCAAGCAACGCGTTCGCAACGTCATTTACGGTCACATAATTCGTGATGTTCCAGATAAGTGGATTTTTTTCGCGCACGACATCAAGCCATTTTCCCAACATAGGAACTCCTTAAAAACAGGGTCTGACTTGAAAAGCACAAAAAGAGACGGTTGCATTCCCTACGTTGGCATTATCCAAATCAGGTCATCGGGTCAAGGAAAACATCCTAGTCTCAGACGGCTTTGCGCCGCCTCCCCGTGCATGAGAACGGTATAGCAGAAAAAGGGAAAATGTGCAAGGGCAAAAACCTGCGCGGAAGACTTTCTAGTAAAGCTGCTTATCGTTTCCCGGCGATGCCGTTCCGTAAAAAATCTTTGCCATATCCACGACAAGGATGCCGCTTCTGCCCGTCTTGTAGAAATTNCTTTCTTCCCAGCCGNNCACCAAAAAATCGCCGCTCACGCAGAAATGGGTATAGCGATAGTCTTTGGGAAGCTTGGGCAGACGGAACGCAAGGTTCGCGCCGCCATTCAAGACGGCACGATTTTTGAGCGCGCCGTTGAAATAGGTCGTCCCGTCGGAAAACACGGCGCAAATCCAGCCNTCCGCAATAATCGCCATTGCCGCCGCGCCGTCCTCACCGNGGACGAAAAAGCGCGGGGATGTGCCGCCCGCCGTGTAGCACGTGAGCAGNAACGGAAAATCCGCCGGAATAGAACGGAGCAATCCCTGCAAGCGCGCCGGGGCAGCAGAAAAATCCTGCGGCACACGCGCGGCATAAAACTGCTCTTCGGTCGAAGGCGCAACCGTAATCTTTCCTGCCCGCGTCACCGGCTGCACCGATTCCAGCGCGAGGAGCGGCTTCCACTGCCGGTAGGCAAAATTCGTGCGCTCGTCATCGGTCTTTTTGATTGCGGAAATCCAGCTGTCGCCGTCAAACACCGTCCCGACGATTTCGCACGCGCCGCTCACGTCCAAATCGCCGTAAGTGAGCGCGGGATACAGCATGCGGTTTTCGCGCGAAACGCGCACCAAATACGGCCGGTTCTCATTACTGCTGGCGGATTCGGCAATCGCCTTGTTAAAAAACGCGTTGCGGTACAGCGTAAAATACGGAATGCCGCGATCAAACACCAGGTTTTCCGCCGTACTCGACCCGAACAGCCGGATGTCATGCACCAGCACCGGCTCTGCCGTACCCTCAAAAATCAGCACACCGAGCCGGTTCACGAGCAGGAAGCCGTTCCCGTCCGCGTCCGTGTTTGCGGCAGACACGCGCAGGTTTTCCGTCCATGGCTTGAGCGACTGCAACTGCGAAACCTGCGGCAACTGAATCTGCACAAGGTTCGCGTTCGTAAAATAATACCAGGCGTGATCGTGTTCGTCCGCCGCTGCCGCAATCTCGGCGACCAAATCAGGTTCCGCTTTTTTCTTGCACCCCGTCAGCGTCAGCACGACGCATACCACCAAAAGCAATTTTCCCATACGATACATAATAGAAAAAAAACGCCGTTACTTCAATATCACCCAGGTCGCGCCCGCGCCGCCCTGATTGCCATCCGGATGCCCGGACATTCCCAAACTCGCGTTGCATTCGATGAACGTGCGCACCATTGCGCCGAGCACCGGGGAATTNTCCTGACTGTGGTTGCCNTTGCCGTGCACGATGAGGATTTTCTTCAGCCCGCGCCGCTTGCAGTCGCGCACAAACTCGTCCAGCCGCGNCCATGCCTCGTCNCGGGTCAGCCCGTGCAGGTCGATTTTTGCATCCNGCGGCAACGAGCGCAGGTATTTGGGGCTNCGCATTTTTGTCTCCTGCGCGTGGGATTGGGCAATGCGGTCTTTGTCCACCACGCCATACCGCCGCAGCCACAAATCCATCGGGGCGACCGTTCTTTTTGCGTCCTGCTCCATAAGCTGCTCCGCCGAATAGCCCTGCGCCCGCGCCGCCTTTTCCTCCGCCGTGGGCGCGTTCGCCTTTTTGTGCGAAACCTGACTCTGCTTTTTCTGCCGCGCCGACGCTTTCTGCTGGTCAGCCCACTGATCCAAAATATCGCCAAAATCCATCAGTCTTGCTCCTCAAGCGATTCGACTCGCACCCACCCGGCGGTTCCGTCGCATTCAATATATGCCCAGCCGCCCGCACGATCCCGAATGCGCACGCGCGTACCGGCCGGCACTGTCGTGCCTGCGCTTGCCGCGACATCAGGAACGGGTCTGACGGCTCCGCCGCGAAAAAGCGCGTAACCATGCGCCCCCCTCGCCCTCGCCCACCCGAACGCGAGCAGGAAGACAAGCGCAAGCGCGAACGGAACGAGCGACCAACGGCGACGGAAGAAAAACAACGCGACAGCGACCAGCGCACACACGACCGCCGCCACAAGCATGACACGCGCAACCGTTTTTCCCGGCAAAAACGAAACGGCTTCGCCGTGCGCCGTATCGTCCGGCGAGTCAGTCTCCGCATCGTCAGCGGGAACGGGCTGAAATGCACGGGCAAACATGCCGTCCTGCGGCGGGGAATGCGTCGTTTCCTGCGAAACGGCAGCCGACGGTCGCACGACCAGCCGATACGCAGGGAGAACGGGCTTGACGCGCGAGCCATTGTACGCGACCGCCTCTATCGCAAACGGCGGAACAGCATACGTGCCGGCCACCAACGGTGTCCAGTCAAACCGCGCGACGGGAACGACATCGGGAGAAAATGTTTTGGGCAACGGATCGCCCTGCGCAAGGGGAAATCGTTCGGTTTCGGTAAAAATCGCGTCTTTAGGCACGTCCCACGAAAAATGCAGCAGCTGCGGACAGTATTGCGCATACAGCGTACAGCGCACCGTCTCGCCGACGGAAACGGTAACCGCATCGTTCCGTGGCACAATGCGGGAGCGGGCAATCTCAAATTCGAGCGAAAGGCGCGGAAGCAACGTTGCCGGATCTTCATGGACGATCACGGACGCGAACGGAACGGCATAAGCGCGGCGACTGACATACACGGAAATCGGCGGCAGCCGCGGCGTTCCCGCCGCAGAGAACANGAACTGAAACTGAAATCTCGTACCCGTGTCGCCGTCCGCGCCGGACACTGTTTCTTTTTTTGACGATAGAAACCGCACGTCTGCCGGAAAATCGGGAAGTTCCGCGCGCACAAGGGACGGGTCGATGCCGTCCAACGTGAGCGTGTAGGTACACGGCTGCCCGACAAAAACCGTTTCTTCCGGCGGCAACAGCTTGAGCGCACGGATTGCTTCGGGCGGAAGCGGCACTGCCGCCAACGGCGAAAATGCCGCCGCAAGCGCGGCAATCAGAAATCGATGCCGCCATCGTCCTTTTGATTCGACTGCACTTTTTTCCATTGGTTCTGTTCGTTCTCCTTTATGAGCGTAAAAATGCCTTTTTCAAGCGCGGAATCGTCCGTGCCTTCGCCCGCCTGGCGCATTTCTTTTTCCGCGCCCTGTGCCTGACGCATCGCCGCCTCAGACTGGCACAGTTCCAGATTGATTTTCGCGTCCCAGTTGGCAGGATTGGCAAGGATCGCCCGCTTGAAACACTCGACCGCGCGTTCGTTATCGCCCTGGCGATGCGCAATCACGCCTTCATTATAAAACGCGACGCTCCGTAGCGAAGCCGGCGCATCGGGAGCGATGTGTTTGAGCCGACCGTCAGCCGCCGCGTATTCTTCCTGCGCAAGGTATGTCGCCGCAAGGCCGAACACCGCGTACTGCGCAAGCGTATCGTCCTGCGCCGCCAGGGCATCGCTTTCGACCTGCAAAAAAATCGCCGTCGCCTGCTGATATTTTTTCTGATACCACGCCCAAACTCCCTGCGCGACCGCCGCATTTCCCCGCGCATTGCAGGACGACACGAGCGGCACCAGACAACACGCCGCCAGCACCGCCGACTGCCGGAGCGACCGCACCGAGCCAACCGCCTCGCCGACGACAAACGACGCGACAAAACAGATGAGCGCGAACAGCAGAAAAAACGCACTTCGGTCAATATCCTGCGATTCGTAGGCATACGCCGTACCGTCCGCGCCGACTGCCGAAAGCGTGCGCAACAACCGATACGCCGAGCCGGATTCCGCCGCAGGGATATACTGCGCCAACGCACCGCGCGTCCGNTTGGGGAACGCCGACGATTCGTTCGCCTTGTCCGCGCACGAACGCAATTTCTGCGCCTGCAAGACCGTATGCACGACCGTCTTGCCATCGCCCGCCGTCACGTCAGCCCCCTGCTCGCTGCCAAAGCCAATCAGCGCAACAGGAATTCCATAGCGCACCGCATCGTCCAATGCCGATCGCAAGCCGCCGTCCGTCTCGTCGCCGTCGGTGAACACCCACACGTGCGCTGCCTGTGCCGACTGCGGCGGAAACGCCGTGAGCGCCGCCGCAATGCCCNGCCCCAGCCGCGAACCGGCCGCCGTCATCAGTTCGGGGGAAAGCGCGTCCAGCAACGTATGCACGGACGCAAGATCCTCGGTCAGCGGAACGGCAAGCACGCCGTCGCCCTTGGCAAGCACCACGGAAACAGACGGCGCAGGCATCGCACCCAAAAGTGCCTTCGCATACTGCCGCGCCGCCTCAAGCCGCGTCATNCCGCCGACCGTATCGCGCGCGTTCATGCTGTAAGAAATATCAAAGACAAAACAAACGGCATCGCCGCTTTTCTGCACGGGAACGNNTTTTTTTCCCCATGAAATGCCCGCGCAGGCGAACACCACGCCAACCCACGCCGCGCCGCGCAACATGATTTTTGCGGCAAGCGCACGACGCACCTGCCGCGCCGACATACCGCCGTGCAGGCTGCCCAACGACGCGAACAGCCTTTTTATCCGCACGGACAAAAACACGAGCGCGGGAATGAGCGGCACGAGCAGCAAGAACGCCCCCGGATGCGCACAGCGAATCATAGAATCTCCCCCAAGAACAGCCGTTTCAGCACCCATGCCGCCAACAGCGCAGCCACGCCCGCAAACAGAAACCGCTGCCCGAACTGCTCGTCAACCGAGCGCACGTAAAACGACTGCGCCACGCTTTCCAGCTGGCTGATTGCCGCAAGCCGTTCCACAAGCGCGGCGGTATGCTCCACGCCAAAATACTGCCCGCCCGCAATCCGCGCGATGTCCTCCAGCGGCGTATGGTCAAATTCGGACGCATAGTAGCCGGAGCGGACGCGCCCCGTCTCAGGGTCAACATACGCAATCGGCACCGACCCGCGCGTTCCCATGCCGAACGTGTACATCGTTATGCCCTGCCGCGCGGCAAGCCGAGCCGCCGTTTCGGGATGCACCGCCCCGGCATTGTTCTCGCCGTCGGTAATAAGCACGATACATTTTTTCGGCGCGGACGACGCGATCAGATGATAGACCGCCGCGCTCAATCCCACGCCGATTGCCGTGCCTTCGCCCAGTCCGCCCGGCACGAGCGCGTCCAGCCGCCGCAGGAACAGCGTCTGGTCAGTCGTGGGCGGAACGACGGCGGCGGCTTCGCTTGCCATCGCCACCAGCCCGAACGCCGCGCCCTTGTTCGCCGCCATCATCGTGCGCAGGGCGACTTTTGCCGCCTCAAGCCGCGTCATGCCCGCAATGTCCTGCGCCGCCATGGACGGACTGNTATCAAGCACGACCAGAATATCCGTCCCCTTTGACGTATAGACTTTTTCCTGCCGATGCACCAGGGGATTCGCGAGCGCGACGACCAAAAGCGCGTAGCCCGCCCCGCACAACACGTTCGCCACGAGCGAAAAGAACCGCCTGACCGCACCGTTCCAGGCGAACGTCTTGCCGCCCCAGTCTGACAGCGTGAGCGGAAACGAAACGCGCCGGAACACGCCGACTTTGCGCAGCGCGAACAACGCGAGCGGCAAGAGCAGCAGCACCAACGCGAACGGATGCTCAAAGGTCGCCATGCGCCCCTCCAATCGATTCCACCGCATCCACGGCAACGCTCAGCAACAACTCCTTTTCGCCCGCAGGCAAATCGGCATGGGCATAGCGGATATAATCAGTCCGATTGAACAGGTACAACAGCTCCTCCAGCATCGCGTCCTGCGCCCCGTCCAATGCGCCGCCGCAAATCGCGCTCACTGCCGCATACAAGCCCCCCGTCTCCACCGCCGCAAACGGACAGGCAAATCGCTCGGAAAGATACCCGCGCAGAATATGCTGCACCGCCGCGCAGAACTGGCGGTCGTCGGTATCGTCGGAGCGAACGGCAAGCGCGCGCAGTTTTTTCAGCACGACCCGCATCTTCCGCCGCGCCCGACGCGCCGCAAAAAAATCGGCAAAGGCAGACAGATGCAGCAGCACGAACAGAGCCGCCGCAAGCACGAGCAGAAAAAGCACCGCAATCACGACAAACGCCGCCGTCGTTCCGGGCACGGCAAGCGGCGGGGAAGGCGGACGGAATCCCCGCGCACCCGACTTTTCCACGATAGAGTTGACGGCAATCGGATCGAGCAGCACCATATGCGAGCCAATCGAAAACGGCGCGAACGTAATCGTCCCGACTTTCCAGCCGACCAGCCGAACCGTAAGCGTGTATGCAGAGCCGAGCCTGTCGAGCGACGCAGACAGCACCGTGCAATGCTCGCGCTGTGCGGCAAACGCAGGCAAATCCGTCGGCAGGTCCGCGTGCGTGCCGTCGCCGCCAATAAGATCCGTGTCGGCATAAAAGATATAACGGATCTCCACCGTGTCGCCCAGATACGCGGTTTCGGGCAGGGAAATCTGCACGGGCGAACGCTGTTCCGGGGGCATTTCGGCAGACAGCGGAAGCACCAGGCACAAAACGAACAATGCGAGCCAGAAAAACGACCTCATCAGCGCGACCTCTGCGAAAAAAAGCGGAAAAGCACCTGCACCGCGTCGTCCGCCGTAGAAAGCGCGAGCGGATACGCGCCGTGGCGCAGGCATTCCCCCTGCCAAAAATCCGTGCGCTGGCGGTTGTCCTCAAACCATGCCCGCCGGAACGACGCGGACGACGTAGGCAGCACACGCCGCTCGNCCGTCTCGCCGTCCATAAACGGTATCGTACCGACGGCGGGAAGCTCCGTGTCGCTGGAATCAGTCACGCGGACGGCGACCACATCATGCTTGCAGGAAAGCCGCGCCAGCGGCTGCAACCATCCGTCCGCGCGGAAATCAGAAAACACAAAGACGAGCGACCGCCGTTTGAGCAGCGNCCCCGCCCCGTTCAGCGCATTTGCCAACGCAGACCCGCGCATGCCGCCGCCGTCAAGGCGGTCAAGCCGGGAAAGCAACGCCATCACCTGCGCGCGCCCCGCCTTTGGCGCACACGCATACTGAATCGTCCCGTCAAAAAACACTGCGCCGACCGCACACGCGTTCTGCTCTGCCGCAAACAACAGCAGTGCCGCCGCCTCGCTCGCCGCCACCAGCCGCACCCGACCGGCACTCCCCGTCAGCATCGATGCGGAACGGTCAAGCACGAACAGCANGTGCAGTTCCCNGTCCTCCTCATACTGCTTGACGAACGGCTTTCCCATCCGCGCCGTCACGTTCCAGTCGATTGCCCGCACGTTGTCGCCGGGCAAATAGTCGCGCACACCGCTAAAGTCAAGTCCCTGCCCCCGGCTGAGCGACCGAAACGCGCCGTGCCGCAATGCGTCCGCAACCGTCCGCGCGTTCAGGCGCAGCCGCTGCGCGCGGCGCACCAACCGTCCGCGCTTTTCGTCCAGCAGCCGCATTACGGCAACGCCACCGTCTGAAGCACGCGGCCAATCACGTCGTCCGCCGTCACGCCGTCCGCAGCCGCCTCATACGAAAGCACCAGCCGATGCCGCAGCACCGCAGGCGCGGCGGCCTTCACNTCCTCCGGCAGCACGAACGAACGCCCCGCAAACANCGCATACGCCCTGGCGCACTGCAACAGCGCAATCCCCGAACGCGGCGACGCGCCGTAACTCACGTAGCGGGAAATATCGTCCTTCCTCACGGCAGAGACCGCAAGCCGCCCGCCCGCCTTTTTCTCCGCCGTCGGACGCGTGAGCGCGACCACGGAGACGATATATGTCACCAGCGCGTCGTCGCAGGTCACCGCGTCAAGCAGGGCGCGGCATTGGGCAATCTTNTCCGCNTCCAGAATCCTGTCCACCGCAATGTCCGCCGCATGNCCCGCCGTCCGCACGATCTGCGCCTCTTCCTGCGCCGTCGGATACGGCACGACCACCTTCAGCAGAAAACGGTCAAGCTCCGCCTCTGGCAGATTGTACGTGCCCTCCTGCTCAATGGGATTCTGCGTGGCAAGCACCAAAAACGGCGACGGCAGCGGATACGTCTCGTCACCAATCGTCACCTGCCGCTCCGCCATCGCCTCCAGCAGCGCGCTCTGCACCTTTGCCGGCGAACGGTTGATTTCGTCCGCAAGCACGATATTCGTAAAAACCGGCCCCTTGCGCACCGTGAACCGCCCGCCCTGGCTTTCGTACAGCAGCGTCCCCGTCACGTCGGCAGGGAGCAAATCCGGCGTAAACTGAATCCGCTTGCAGCCCAGCCCTGAAATCTCCGCGAGCGTCCTGACCGCAAGCGTCTTCGCAAGCCCCGGAACGCCCTCCAGCAGCGCATGCCCGCCCGTCAGCAGCGCAATCAAAATACCGTCAACCACCTGCCGCTGCCCGACCAACCGCTTGGCAGCCTCCGCCCGACACGCCTCCAAAAGCCTCTTGCACGACTCAAAATCACTCATGCCCAAAGTATACCACGGAACGCCGCGCCGGGGGAAGTCTCCCCCTCGCTCCAGCCCCTGCGGGTCTTCCGCTACCCCCTCTGCGGGGAACATCGCTTCCGTAAAAGCTTGTTGCCCCTGCCCCGCAACACCCCGATAGTTTTCGCACCATGCGGGCTGCTCCCACAAGCCCGCTACGCCTCGACGGCGGACAATTCCTGCCGCAACTGCTCCACCCGCGCAAGCGGCAGCCCCGTTCCCTGAGCGACTTTTTCAGCGGGAATCCCCATTGCCAGAAAATTCCGTGCCGTCTCAACGGCGACTTCCGCCCGTGTCTCTTCGCGGGCTTCTTTACGAACTTCCGCCACGGCTTCCTCCGCAATCTCCTGCGCACGTTCCTGCGCAATCTCTTCCGCTAATTCCTGTGCCAGGTCTTTTGCCTGCTCCTTCATCTCCTGTTCCCAGGTCATAAACTGCTGCCTCCACTGCCCGTTGGACTTGGCGTGGCTCACCATCGCGGCGAGCCTGCCGGAGAGCGCGGTGCCGTCTTCCGCCCCGGCAAGGAAACGGAAGAATGAGCGCAGCGTCTCGCTTGGCATTATAGCATGCTTCGCGGCATTGTAGAAGATTTTGTGCGCCCCGTCGCCCAGGGAAACCGTCCTGTCCTCCGCGCAG
>WFLX010080746.1_pt1 | contig 12357 bp, 14 predicted proteins | sample 4967041 | NCBI WGS metagenome assembly WFLX01 (sample SAMN12857096, study PRJNA449069) | gut metagenome | isolation source: stool from male and female vole | host: Microtus ochrogaster | place: USA:Florida | collected 2017 | reverse complement strand
GTTCTGATTTTCCTGATTCATATATCAAGGTTTATAAAACCGCGATTATTGGCGACTTGTTTATAAATTGACTTGTTTATAAATTAAGGTGCGCAAAGATAGCACTTTTTATCGGATTCCGAGTTTAAAATGATGAGAAAACGGATTGTCAAGTTGATACCGATATGATGTTGAGGACCGGACATAGTTTGAGTGAAAACAAGATAGTGTGGGTGGCAGATTTTGTTATGTAGGGATTTTGCGTTATCTTTGCAAAAANACTTACAGACTGCCATGAAGATATTCAGAATATTCCCACGAGTCGACCGATCTGAGATAAGGAAAATGTTGCTAACCGTCAGTGCGCTCTGCTGCTGTGTGCTCGCGACTATGGCGTCGACTGCGCCCGAGGGCAGACAGCGTGTCATAGTCAGCACCGACATTGGTGGCACGGATCCAGACGACAATCAGTCTGTAGCCCACCTGCTGATGTATACCGACTGCTTCGATCTCGAGGGGATTGTCTCATCACCCTCCTTCGGGTCAGGGAGCAAGGAGGAGATACTGCGCATGATAGACCTCTATGCTCAGGATCTGCCCGTCCTCGGGCGGCACATCGACGGCCTGATGTCGCCCGACAGCCTCAGGGCTATCACCAAGCAGGGACGCAGAGGGGCCGTCCCGTTCAGAGGGTATTCATCTCCCACCGAAGGCTCGGATTGGATCGTGGAGTGTGCGCGTCGTGACAGCGACCGTCCCTTGTGGATCTCAGTGTGGGGCGGCCTCGACGATGTGGCACAGGCATTGCACGATGCCCCCGACATAGCCGACAAAATCCGCATCTATTGGATCGGCGGCCCCAACAAGAAATGGAGCACCAACAGCTATGCATACATAGTCGAAAACTTCCCGGGGATATTCATGATCGAGAATAACGCATCATACCGGGGATTCATAGCTGAAAAGAAAAATCCTGACCGGTTTAACGCCGGATTTCACGACGCCTATCTGCGTGGCGCGGGCCATCTCGGTGACGACTTTATCAACTATTACGGAGGTCTGCCCAAGTTGGGCGACACCCCCGCACTTCTCTATCTGATGGACGGAGATCCCGCCGATCCGCAGGGCGAGTCGTGGGGTGGCAGCTTCGAGCCTGTGTCCCGCAGCCCGCGACCGGTCTTTCACCGTCCGACGGACGCGACCGACACCGTGCCTGTCTATTCCATCATCGAGTTCCATGTCAAAGGCCCTGTGAAGGATGACATCGCACCCGACTCAGTGTGTTTCCAACTCGAGATCCGCAATCAGAAATGGGACGGTTATTATCTCGGCGACGGAGACTATGTGGTGCGCCATTCAACCTATAACACCGGCACTTATCCCTACACCATCTCTTCGCAGATAGAAGGCTTTCCTGAATATGAGGCTGCCATCACCATCGACAACCGATGGCCCGGCAAAGCATATCCCACAGATTATAAAGTGGGCCCCCAATGGTTCACAGACAGATCCGCGCCTGAATTGTTCTGGAAAGGTTATCAGGGAGCCCGCACAGTGCTCAAATGGCGTGAAGCCGCCATGAAAGACTGGGGCGAGCGTTTCGCACCCCTCAGATCTCCCGACGGTCACTAATACTCACCCGCAAACTCCCACAAGACGAGGGGGCGGAGTGACGATAAAAATTGATAAATCATTGCTTGGAGCGTTTCGGCTGAGTCCGGAACGCTTTTTGTTTTTCATGGTATAATCTTTAATTATCTCTTGGGTAGAGATATTGATGCTTTCGCAAAGTTAGCAACAATTCTTGAAATAAACAAAGAATTAGTGTGATTTGTGTCTGAATCTGCCTCAATCCGGCCTTAAGGACAACCATAAAATTTTGGAAAAAATCATCCATTGTTTGGTTGATGATCTTTCAGAGTAGTGACAAGTGACTGACAGTCAGAGGAGACAGTCTCATCAATATCTCTACCCAAGAGATTTTGATTCAAGAACACACGAAATGTATAGACTGTTACTCGTCAATATCGCGCTTGTCATCTCAGTGATAACTGCCTGTGGACAAGAACTTATGCAGGGGTCTTTAAGGCTTCTGTCGGGTGTCGATGCTGTAGGTGCCTCCATAGATTTCAGTGATGCCCGGGTCGACGGGATGAAGTTTGATGACTATCTCGAATATACATCATTTTATGATGACGATGATGATAGCAAGAGTTTTTTCTCAGAGGCCCGAGAGCTATTGAAGGATTTTATCGATGAGTTTAATGACACGGATTGTCCATTGCTTCTCACGGCAAGCCGCACACCCCGAGTGTCTCTGACTATTGTCGTGAAAAGTGTGAGTCGCAAAGGCAATGAGGTGGCATGCAGCTATGTCTTTGCTGATGAGGTCACCGGTACAACGTTGGCGACTGTCGGAATGACGTCCAAAGATGGAAGCGTAGGGACATTTGCCAATCTGATGAGCGACGCGTTCGAGCGTGCCGGTAAAGACCTTGGGAAGTATATTAAGAAGCAGCTCAAGATAGCTCAGAAAACGAAAAAATAAGATATAATGGAATTATCATCTGTCTACGATATATTGTTCAATGGCCGGCCCCTCTCCATCCCCGACGGGGAGATGGACAAGGTGAGCATGTGCTATGACTTCCTGAAAGATTTCGTGTCCGAGAAGGTGATCTACGGAATAAACACCGGCTTCGGCCCCATGGCTCAGTGGCGCGTGGACGACAGTCACCTCAAGGAACTGCAATACAACATCATTCGCAGCCATGCCACCGGGGCCGGCGCACCATTGTCGGATATAGAGGTCAAGTCGGCCATGATAGCCCGCATCGGAACGTTCCTTCAGGCGCGGTCAGGTATCAACCCGAGTGTCATCACTTTGTTGCAGGAGTTTGTAAACAGAGGTGTCTATCCTTTCATCCCTCAGCACGGCAGTGTCGGTGCGAGCGGCGATCTCGTTCAGCTCGCACATATCGCCCTCTGCCTGATCGGCGAGGGAAAGGTGCACTATAAGGGTCAATGGCGCCCGACGGGCGAAGTCCTTGTCGAGCTTGGGTTGGAGCCTATGGGAATATTCGTGAGGGAAGGACTCTCGGTGACTAACGGCACATCTGTTATGACCGGTATATCTGTGGTCAATCAATATTATGCCGAGAATCTCCTGAGATATGCCACGATAGCAGGCGCATGGATCAATGAGATAGCAGACTCGTTTGACGACTATATGTCGGTCGAAGAAAACGAATGTCGGCGTCAGTCCGGCCAGCAGGTGATAGCCCGCTGGCTCAGAGAGGTGAGCCGTGGCAGCCGCCATCTGCAGAAGCGCGAGCATGAACTGTATGACCCGCTGAAGAATCAGGATACCTATTTCGAGCACAAGGTGCAGGCATATTATTCGCTCCGTTGCATCCCTCAGATATATGGCCCAATATATGATACGTTGGCCAATGCAGCCGGGGTGTTGCAAAACGAATTGAATTCGGCCTGCGACAATCCGATAGTTGATTACACCACCCGCAACATCTATCATGGAGGCAACTTCCACGGTGACTACATCTCTCTCGAGGAAGACAAGGTGAAGATAGCGATGGTGCGCCTCGCAATGACGGCCGAGAGGCAGCTCAACTATCTGTTTCATGACCGTATCAACGGCATCTTGCCACCGTTCCTCAACTTGGGCGTGCTCGGCCTTAATTACGGCATGCAGGCATGTCAGTTCACCGCCACCTCGACGACCGCCGAATGTCAGACCCTCGCTATGCCCAATTATGTCCACAGCATCCCCAACAACAACGACAATCAGGACATCGTGAGCATGGGCACCAACAGTGCCCTTCTGTGCAAGAGGGTCATTGACAATGCTTATCAGGTGGTCTCGATCCTCTACATAGCGTTGGCTCAGGCCACGGATTGTCTCGACCTCGCCTCCAGACTCTCTCCGCGGACCAAGGAGCAGTATGACAGTGTCCGGGCTATCTGCCCCAAGTTTGTGGAAGATACTCCATTCTATGAGGAGGTGGCTCAGACCGAAGAATATTTACGTACCAACATTATCCAATATCTGCACTCATGAATTATGCTTTGGTGACCGGGGGCTCGCGTGGCCTCGGGGCTGCGATATGCAAGAGACTCGCCCGGCAAGGTCTTGGCATCATCGTCAACTACCGTTCAAATGAAGCGGCAGCCCAAGCTGTCGTGAATGAGATAATCGGCGATGGAGGTTGTGCCGAACTGTTGCCTTTTGATGTCAGTTGCGAGGAGTCGGTGGATGCGGCCCTCGAGCAGTGGGAAGAGGCTCATCCCGCCGACAGGATCACGGTGCTGGTCAACAATGCAGGCATCAGGGAGGACAACCTGCTCATATTCATGCAGTCGGAACAGTGGCACAAAGTCATTGACACGACCCTCGACGGATTCTTCTACGTCACGCGCAGAGTGCTCAAAGGTATGCTCACCAAGCGTTTCGGACGCATCATCAACATAGCATCACTTTCAGGACTCAAAGGGCTCCCGGGTCAGTCCAACTACTCGGCCGCGAAGGCTGCCCTCATCGGTGCGACCAAGGCCCTCGCTCAGGAGGTGGCCGCCCGCAAGGTGACGGTCAATGCCGTGGCGCCCGGGTTTATCAGGTCGGACATGACCAAGGACCTCGATGAAGAAAGTCTGCGCAAACTTGTGCCGTTAGGGCGGTTTGGCGAAGCCGACGAGGTGGCCGCNCTTGTGGCATTCCTTGCGTCGGATGAGTCGTCATACATCACCGGCGAGACCATCTCCATCAACGGAGGCCTCTATTGATTCCAACCATGAAAAAACTATGAAAATGAAGCTGATGAGAAGTTGTGTGATTGCTGCGCTGCTGATGATGGCGCAGGGCGCACAGGCAAAATATCTTGAAGACAAGTCAGACACGTGGCCCATGGAGCAGGACCGTGCCTTTGGCAACGTGTCGCAGGTATATGTCGATTTCAATACGGACAAGACTATATATTGCGATCTGCCCCTCTCCTCCGACTCCAATACTGACGGAGAGATCGTCATCAAAAAGTTTCAGAACTGGCTCCTGAAGAAGATGAACGCAGAGTCAAATTCCATAGAATTCCTCCCTGTTGACGATGAGATCAGTGACAGAGATTTTGTCGCGATGGTTTATATAAAGGAGATCACCGAGCGCGGCGGTGTAGACCTGCAGGTGGCGTTGTTCCGAAAGAATAATCCCGACTCGAGAAAATATTATTCCGTCAAGGCCAAGGATCGCAAATGGAATGACACGGAGACTCTTCTCAAGGAGAATGTCGACAAACTGGGTGAGGAGCTGGAGTCTGATATCTGGTGGACTTCACATCACGGAGCAAGAAGATAACAATAACAGAAGATTGACAAATCGTTTATGAGCAGGAGAGTCGTCATCACCGGCATGGGCATATGGTCCTGTATCGGGAAAAATAAAGAGGAAGTTAAAGAGTCGCTCTATAACGGACGGTCCGGCATAGGGATAGACAGTGCGCGTATCGACTACGGCTATCGTTCGGCCCTGACCGGCATCGTGGAACGCCCCAAGCTGAAAGGGGTCATAGACCGCCGTCTGCGTGTGGGCTTGTCGGAAGAAGCCGAGTATGCCTATATGGCTGCTAAGGAAGCCTTTGATCAGGCCAAGATATCCGACAGCTATCTTCAGGATCACGAGGTAGGCATCATCTTCGGCAATGACTCTTCGGCCAAACCTGTGATAGAGGCCGCCCACATCATGGAGGAGAAGCATGACTCGGCTCTGCTCGGGTCGGGACTCATCTTCCAGTCCATGAACTCTACCGTCAATATGAACCTCAGCACCATCTTTCATCTGAAGGGGGTCAATTTCACCATCAGCTCGGCGTGTGCCAGCGGGTCTCATTCGATAGGCATAGCCTATATGCTCATCAAGCAAGGACTTCAGGACATGATTCTTGCCGGTGGAGCACAGGAGACCAACTATTATTCGATGGCCACATTTGACGCGCTGGCAGCATTCTCCACGCGCATGGACGAGCCTGCCAAGGCCTCGCGCCCGTTTGACAAGGACAGAGACGGCCTGATCCCCAGCGGTGGCGCCGCCGCTCTGGTGCTCGAAGACTACGAGCATGCCTTGGCTCGTGGAGCAGATATTCTGGCTGAGATAGTGGGCTATGGATTTTCGTCCAACGGAGGGGGGATTTCCCAACCCAGCGACGACGGGTCCATCAAGGCCATGACCCGTGCTATGGCCGATGCCGGAGTGTCGGCCGACGAGATCGACTATATCAACGCTCATGCCACATCGACCCCTCAGGGAGACGACTTTGAGGCCATAGCACTCGACCGACTATTCCATGGGAAGAAGGCTCTCATTAGTTCCACCAAATCCATGACTGGCCACGAGTGTTGGATGGCGGGCGCAAGCGAGGCTGTCTATAGCGTCATAATGATGCAGAACGGTTTTATCGCTCCAAACATTAATCTCGATGAGCCGAGCGAGAAGGCCAAGAGTCTCAACATAGCCAAAGAAACGATTGAAGTGCCAATTGATATTGTTCTCTCCAACTCCTTTGGATTCGGAGGTACTAACAGCGCTCTGATCATAAAAAAAGTAAAGTCCTGATTTCATAACCTAATATAATAATATGAAACAACTGATTTTTATTGCACTTGTGCTCCTGAGCGTGATGAGCGCACAGGCCAAAGACCCGATGACTCTTGAGTCAGGTTCGCTCGCCGAACTTACCAATCCGTCAAACACTGTCTATTTCGTCGTAGACTTTTCCGAAGCCTCTATTCACAACGATGGCCAGAATTATACGCTTGACGGTTATCTCGAGCATAGAGGTCCCGACTTCGTGGCCGATTGGAACAAGGATTCGGCAAAAGCCTACTCTTTTTTGCCCACTCGCTACAATCAGAAAAACAAGAAGGGCGCCAAGGCTCTGCTGACTGAGGGGCCCCACGATATCACGGGCACAGTGTATCTCACTGACATTGATTTCGGCAATGCGGCAGGTACTTTTACCCCCTTCGGCGGCGCTAAGGCCGGAGGTTGCATTATCTCAGGCAGAATTGTATTCACCGACTCCAATAATGCTGAGATAGCCGTTCTCCCGTTCACCGAAGTGAAAGGTATGGGCCATTATTCGGAGACCATTCGCCTCGGTATGAGCTACTTTGAGCTGATGGGTAAACTCGGAGACATCCTGAAGAAAGAAGGCAAGAAGAAGTAAGGCCATCAACATTTTTTTAAACTTCAATCATATCATTCGATGAAAAAGTATTTATTGACAGTGCTTCTCGCAATCGTTGGTTGCGTGACAGCAATGGCCGGGGATGACATCAAGCTCACCGAAGGCTCTGTGGCTCCTCTTAAGGATGGAGGTGTCGCTTCACTGGTGATCGACATGACCGACACACAGTTTGACAACAAGAAGCCTCTGCGCAAGGATGAGCGTTTCGCCAACGTTGACGACCAGCTCCCCGACTGTGCATCGGAGTTTATCAGGGAGTTCAACAGCAACTCCAAGAAATTCACGATGACCGAGAATGCCGCAGACGCACAGTATGAGTTTATCGTGAAGATCACCAATCTCGACACTTTCCTCAATGTGATGTCGTTCAAAGGTGGTGTAGGCATCAAGCTCTGGGGCACCGTAACCATCAAGAACAAGGCTACCGGCCAGAATGTCGCTGTCTTTACCATTGACGAAGAGGGCAATAGTGGTTTCACATACCAGATTGCACTTGAGGAGGGTTTTGAAGGCATAGCCAAGTTCCTCGCCAAGCGAATCAAGAAAGGTAAGTAATTGTATCACGAGCGAGTCTCCCGCGTCCGGGCGGGAGGCTCCGAAATAACCCTTTCAATGATGAAAAAACTCTACATATTCATATCCTTGCTTCTTGCTGCCGGGGTATTGTGTACGCCGGCCGAGGTCAGAGCTGAGGGCAACGATGAAAGCCGTATCCACCTGAAAGTGCTCGGGGGACTTGCTTACTCGACTCTCTCGGGCCAGTCAGGCGTTTTCGGGCCGATGGCCGGAGGCCGGTTTGACATCCGTGTCTCGTCGCGTCCCGTATATGTCGGCGCAGGCATCGAGTATATGAACAAGGGTTTCAGTCATCATTCCAATCATTCATTTGTATTGCCTTTTCTCGGCAGTTATCATATTCAGGTCGGAGAGTTGAACGTAGAGCCCTTTGCCGGCACGGCGATAAGCTATGGCTTTGACTGGAAGGACTGGGATTGTGGTCTGAGGCTGGGATGCAATCTCAGATCGAGACGTTGGGATTTCACGGTAGGATATGACCTCGGATTCCATCACTACAAATTCCGGTATGCCTCGGGGCGAAATCAATCACTGTTTCTAAGTGCCGGATATAATTTCAACCTTGACATCAATTAAAACTTTCGGACGGAAATGAATCTATTCCCAGAATTACAAAAGAGATATACGCGCGAGTCTCTGAATGCCCGCGAAGCCCAGCGTCTGGCCGAGTTCATAGCTTTCGGGCCTGTGATATTCCAGACTGCCCGGATAATGCTCAAGCTCGGAGTGATGGACAAGATACGCGACAGCGAATCGGGACTGACGATAAAGGAGGTGGCCGACAGGGCAGGGATCTCGGAGTATGCCGCCAAATGTCTGCTTGAGGCGTCGCTCTGCATCGGACTTCTATTGGTCGATGCGGAGAGCGACAGATTCACCATCTCCAAGACCGGATGGTTTCTGATTAACGACCCGGCGACAAGGGTCAATATCAATTTCAACCACGACGTCAACTATCTGGGGTGGTTCAAACTCGAGGAGTCGTTGCTGAACGGCAAACCCGAGGGATTGAAATCTTTGGGCGAATGGCCCACGGTCTACGAGGGTCTGTCCTCACTCCCCAAGCATATTCAGGACAGTTGGTTCGGCTTCGATCATTTCTACTCAGACAACTCGTTTGATCAAGCCCTCGGGATAGTCTTTGCCAATCGGCCCAAGACTCTCCTTGATGTGGGTGGCAACACAGGCCGATGGGCTCTGAGATGTGTGGACTATGACAGGGATGTGAATGTGACGATACTCGATCTGCCTCAGCAGATAGGGATGATGAAGGAGCATGTCAAGGGGCACAACGGCGCCGAGCGTATAGACGGGCTCGGGGTGGATCTCCTTGACGAGTCGGCTGAAATGCCTGCCGACAGGAAGTTTGAGGCCATATGGATGAGTCAGTTCCTCGACTGTTTCAGCGAGGAGCAGATCGTGAGCATCCTGCGTCGCGCCGCGAAGGTGATGGNCCGTGAGTCGCGACTCTACATAATGGAGACGCTGTGGGATCGCCAGCGGTTTGAGCCCGCTGCCCTGTGTCTTACACTCACCAGCCTCTATTTTACCGCTATTGCCAACGGCAACAGCAAGATGTATCACTCGGAGGATATGGCAAGACTGGTGAGCGAAGCCGGACTCGAAATCGAGAATATCCACGACTTTCTCGGACAGGGTCACAGCATCATGGTGTGCAAACTCAAATAAATATCTAATAACAATACCAAAATTATCACAAAAATGGAACGCAAAGAAATCGAAAGCAAAGTGCGCGACTTCCTGATTGAAGATCTGGAGGTCGATGAAGAAAAGATCGTCCCCGAGGCTCGCCTCAAGGAGGATGTCGGTATAGACAGTCTCGACTTCGTGGACATAGTGGTGATCGTGGAGAAGAACTTCGGATTCAAGATCAAGCCCGAGGAGATGGCCGGTGTGGTGACCCTCGACGACTTCTACAGTTATATCGAGCGTAAGGTCAATGGCTGACCCTTCCGAGGCTCTGAGACTTCTTCTGAGGAGATCGCTGTGAGTGAACTGAAACACGACAATTGGGCCGGTACTACCTATGGCAACGGGTGGATGCACAAATGGCTCATCAGGGCGCTGAGGGTCATAGATGTGCGGTTGCTCTATGCCTTTGCGTTCGTGTTTGTAGTTCCTCCCACAATGGCTGTCAATGCCAAGTCGCGCCGGGCTACCTACGGGTTCTATCGCAGGCGGCTGGGCTATAATCGCCTGCGCTCCATATGGATGACATACAAGAATCATTGTGCGTTCTCGCAGGTGGTCATTGACAAGTTTGCCATGTATGCCGGCAAGAAGTTCCGCATCACGATCGACGGGTACGATCAGTTTCTGTCGCTGTCCGAACAGAGACAGGGATTCGTACAGCTCAGCTCGCATATCGGGAATTATGAGATAGCCGGATATTCTCTTGTGGCCAAGGATAAGCGGTTCAATGCACTGGTGTTTGGCGGTGAGAAGGCCAGCGTCATGTCCAACCGGAGCAAACTCTTTGACGGCAACAACATCAGGATGATACCTGTGATGGAGGATATGTCGCATCTGTTCGTGATGGACCGCGCGCTCACTGACGGCGAGATCCTCAGCATGCCGGCCGACAGAGTGTTTGGCTCACAGAAGGCGTTCATGATTGATTTTCTCGGGGCGAAAGCCCGATTCCCTCAAGGTCCGTTTCTGATGGCAGCGATGAGAGGAGTCCCCATCCTCTTTGTCTCGGTGATGAAGACCGCCGCGAGGGACTATCATATCTCAGTGCGGAGGATCGGGAGCGGAGAGATTGGCACCTCCACACGTGCCAAGGCCACCGGACTATGCGCGGAGTATGTGAGGATGCTGGAGGAGACGGTGCGCCGCCATCCCGCGCAATGGTATAACTATTTTGACTTTTGGGCAAACTGATGGAATTTGACAAGATTGACATACACGAACTCCTTCCGCAGCGCGAGCCCTTTGTGATGGTGGGCAGATTGCTGCACTTCGACATGGAGCGGACTGTGACACGCACGGAGGTCTGTGAGGGCAATATCTTTGTGGACAGTGGGGTGTGGTCTGCCTCGGGCATCATCGAGAACATCGCACAGACCTGCGCCGCCCGCATAGGATATGTCAACAAGTATATCCTCAAGAAAGGTATCCAGCTGGGATTCATCGGTGCGATCCGCAACATGAATCTGTATCGTCGCCCGGCTGTGGGCGAGGTTGTCGAGACCTCGATAGTCACCATAGAGGAGATATTCGGCATGACACTGGTCAATGCCACCGTAAAGGTCGGTGACGAACTCATAGCCGAGGCTGAGATGAAAATTGCGCTGAGCGAAGTCGAATCACAAAATACTATCTGAAATGAAGAAGTTATCGGCATGTCGGGAATTTGAGATCCGATTCAGCGAGGTTGACTCGATGAATATTGTCTGGCACGGTTCATATCCGTTGTATTTTGAGGATGCCCGCGAGGCATTCGGCCGGAAATATGGGTTGGGATACATGACAATATTCTCCAATGGCTTCTATGCACCGCTGGTCGAACTGTCGTTCAAATATAAGAAGCCTTTGGTCTATGAAATGAGGCCATCCATCCGCATCACTTATGTGCCGACGGAATCGGCCAAACTGGTCTTCGACTATGAGATCGTCGACGAAAGAGACGGCACCGTGCTGGCTACAGGACGCTCCGTACAGGTGTTCATGGATATGAACTATCAGCTTGTGTGGGAGAATCCACAGTTTTATCAGAGATGGAAGGAAGAGTGGGAGGTGTTATGATCACGAAGATAGCGGACAATATCATCTCTCCGTTGGGGAATACGTCTGACGAGAATTTCGACGCACTGCTCGCCGGACGCACCATGCTGAGAGTCCACGACGGGGAGTTCGGGCTACCCGAGCCGTTCTGCGCGTCGCTACTTGACCGCGAGTCGGTCGGCCGGCTGATTGAAAGTGAGTTAGGGTCAACTGCAGGCCTGACATTCTTCGAGCAGCTATGTGTGCTCTCAGCCCATAGGGCCATCAAGGCGTGCAATCTGTCGCCGAGGGAGTCAAATGTGGTTTTCATCCTTTCCACCACCAAGGGCAACGTCGGATGTCTCGAGGAGTCACTGACCGACAGCAGGTGCTATCTGCACGGATCAGCGGGCAGGATAGCCCGGTATTTCGGCAATCACAACACTCCGCTCGTAGTGTCTAATGCCTGTATTTCGGGCGTATGCGCACAGATAGCGGCCGTGCGCGAATTGCTTGGAGGCAGGTATCGTTATGCCGTTGTGACAGGATGTGACATACTGTCAAAATTTATAGTCTCGGGATTTCAGTCATTCAAGGCCCTGAGCCCTGCACCGTGCATGCCTTACGACAGGGACAGGACCGGCCTCAATCTTGGAGAGGCCGCCGGGACGATAATCCTCAGGGCCGGAAAGCCCGACAAGGGCGCGTGGGAATATGTGGCAAGTTCGATACATAATGATGCCAATCATATCTCCGGACCTTCGCGCACGGGCGAGGGGACATACAGAGTGCTCTCCGATATCCTGCGCGTGACCGGGAGAGA
>WFLX010251494.1_pt1 | contig 12361 bp, 8 predicted proteins | sample 4967041 | NCBI WGS metagenome assembly WFLX01 (sample SAMN12857096, study PRJNA449069) | gut metagenome | isolation source: stool from male and female vole | host: Microtus ochrogaster | place: USA:Florida | collected 2017 | reverse complement strand
ATGGGACTCCCAAAGCGGAACTGTCGCCCAACGACAGCTCCACGCAGGTTAAGGAAGTGCAGGGAGACAGTGTCCTCACATTGTCTTTCACGCATTATGACCATATTGCATTGGATGTCGATGATTATGTCGACTTCGAGGGTGAGAGGTTTTGGCTGACCGAAAAATACAAGCCGAAGCAAAATGCGCGGAAGGAATGGGCCTATGACATCAAACTCTATGGAGTGGAAAGTATGCTCAAGCGTCTGCTCGTCATTAAGACCGTCGATAATGAGGAANAGCCGGTGTTTNCCCTTACCGTCCCACCGCATGAGCATGTGGNGATGATTGTCAAGTGTATGAATAATGGCTTTGGAAACATCNNTGACTGGAANGTCGGGCAAGTAAANNGCACAGANAATATCGTCATCGATTACTTCGGCNAATNTTGCGANGAGGCACTCAAGGAGATTGCCGAGAANGTAGGTGCGGAATGGTGGGTGGATGGTCAGACCGTAAACATCTGTAAATGCGAACATGGGGAAGCCATCACTATGGGATATAATAACGGACTGCTATCGATAGATCCGGGAACGGCAGACAATGTGAAGTTCTACACGCGTCTATACCCGGTGGGGAGCAGCCGTAATATCGACCGGGGGAGATATGGGTTCACCAGGTTGCAGTTGCCAGGGGGGGCGAAATACGTTGAGATCAATGCGGACAAGTACGGCCGCGTTGACCACTGTGAGCAGGATGCCTTCGCGGACATCTATCCGCGACGAACGGGGACAGTCAGCAGCGTGAGAACCGAGGAGAGGACGGGAGAGGACGGGAAGCCGTTCACCATATATTATTTTAAAGATGAGGGGTTGGAATTTGATCCGAACGATTATGAGATAGGGGGACTTGTCAAAAGGGTCTCATTTCAGGAGGGTAGCGAGCTGGCTGGCCTTGGGGACGAGGACAACGGAACGTATTATTTCGAGGTGAATTTCGACAGCAAGACCCGCGAGTTCGAGATCATAACTATCTGGCCGTATGACAGCGAGACGCAGTTGCCGGGAGATATGCTCGTGCCGAAAGCGGGAGACAGGTATATTTTGTGGAACCTGCGTATGCCGGACGAATATTACGCACTGGCCGAAGAGGAGTTTCTGGCTGCGGTCAAAAGGTATAACGCGGAGCATGGGTTGGACATATCGGTCTATAAGGCTCCGACGGATCATGTGTGGATTGAGGATAACGAGGTCACGCTGACTATCGGGCAGAGGATACGTCTTGAGAGTGAGAAATATTTCCCGGAGAGTGGTTACAGGGAGAGCAGAATCACGAAGATAAGCCGGAAGGTTAATCTACCCTCTTTTATGGACATTGAAATCGGGGACACCTTGAGCAGAACATCGCTGGAAAGGGTGACGGACTCGATAACTGAGGCGCGGGGGTACGCGCAGGGTCTGATAGAGGGCTTGAGGTTACCTGACTTAATTCGCGAGGGGGACTTGACGAAGCCTACTGATAATAACATATTCTCGGCAAGGAGGAGCATAGCGGAGTTTTGCTCACGGAAGCTGCCTGAGAGTATCAGATCGTTATGGAGGTTTCTAAAGGGAATCAGGGTCGGGGCGTACGCGGCGGGGAAGAGCGGCGCGGCGATAGACGAGGGCGGCAACGGCGAGTTTGAGTCGCTATCGGCCCGAAAGAGCGTGGCCGCGGGAGAGCGCGTGAGCGTGGGCGATTTCAGGGAGGGCGCGAGCGGCGGCTCGCTGTGGCTCGACGAGGACGGACGCGTGCATTGCGAGACGGACTTCATGACGGCCCGGGTCAAGTTCAAGGCCCGCGAGGTCGAGATCCAGGAAATCACGCACGTCGGGGGGATGCAGATTGTCTCGCCGGCGGGGATGCGCTGCTCGCGGGTGACTAAGGTTATGGCAAGCGGGGCCACGGTCGGCTATAAGTGCTATTTCGCCGCGGCTGACGGCGACGGCAAGTCGACGCACAACAAGTTTAGGGTAGGCGACTTGGCCCGCTGCGAGACGTTCAACCTGGAGCGAGATTCCGAGGGTTGGGTCGGCAACCGTTACTACTGGCGCAGGGTCAACGAGATCGGGAGCGAGAACACGACCAACGGCGGCAAGGAGCATTACATCGTGCTGTCGAATATGGCGGGGGAAATGGACGCCTTGGGCACGACCGCGCCGGAGGCGGGCGACTCGATAGTGACGTTCGGGAACGACACGGAGCCTGACCGTCAGAATCTCATCGTCGTGGCGAGCTACGGTGAGGGGTCGCCCTACATCTACCAATTCAAGGGGATTGACACGTTCGCCCTGACTGGCAAGCACCTCAAGACGGCCATCGCGCCCGGAGGCAATCAGTTTACTGGGAGATTCGTCGTCGAGGCCGATGGGAAGGAAATTGAGTTAAAGGATTACGTGGCGGGGCTGCCCGACCTGGATCTGTATCAGCTGACGCTGTCGCGGGAATCGGCTGTCGTCGGCTGTGACAGCGAGGGTGCCCCGATCGGCGAGCTTCCGAGCTGCGTCGTGAAGGTGTATAAGGGGAGCGCCGTTGACGAGGGCTGGGAAATACTTCGCAGCTCCATGGGCTGCGCTACCTCTTACGCCGCTGAGACGAAGACGCTCCGGGTGACGGAACTCACGGCGGCCACGGCCACCGTCACGGTGACCGCCCGGAAAGAGGGGTGCCCGGCGCTGACGAAGGTGTTCACGATAGCGAAGTCGGTGGGAGGCAAGGACGGCGAGGACGGGAAGCCGTCGACCGTATACACCATCGAGCCGTCCGCTCCGATGGTGCTTGCCGATATGGATGGGCTGTGCGCCCCGGCTCGGCTTACCTGCCGAGTGTACAAGACCGTCGGCGACGCTCCGAGGGAGGAGCTGACAGCGGCTGACGGGCCGAAGCTGAAATACACGGTGGTGAGAAAGCCGGTGACGGCGACGGAGGTGGACGGGGCGGTGAGCGTCACCGCCGTGGCCGAGACCGAGCCTGAGCGGGAATATCCCGCGGAAGGCATCGTTACCGACCCGGCCATGAGGCAGGTGGTTTTCAAGCTCTGCGAGGGTGACGCCATACTGGCGTTGGCCACGGTGCTGGTACAGACCGACACTTCCATCATGCGGGCCATGTACGACGCGCGGCTCGAAGTGACTGATAAAAGGATTAAGGCGGAGGCCGAGAGGCTTACCGCCGTCAAGAAGGAGGTAGCGTCGCTCCTTATCACCGCCCAGGGGATCATATCGGCGGTGGAAAACGTGACCGGGATGATAGACGACCCCGCAATACTCGACGGTGCGGGCCGAAACCTGCTGCTGTTCACGAATCGGGGCCCGCGAAACTGGACGTACCACACGCAGTCGCAGACCGCATGGCAGATCGCGGCCGACGAGAGCGGCGGGGCGAGGTTCACCACAGCCCCCCGCGAGGATTCGGGTTACGAGGCGTTTCATTTCATCGGGCTGCGCCCGGAGGCCATTAAGGAGGGAGAGGACTACACGCTCTCGTTCACGTTGGCCAACCGCGGGTCGAGCGAGATCAGGATTAACGCGTCGCTGTCTAAGTCTAACAACACGTCCGCTCTCACGAACGTGGCCCAGTTCGCGGTGGCCCCCAAGAGCGAGGCCGACTATCGGATTTCTTTCCGGGCCGTCGCGTCGGGTTCCGCGGATTCGGGGCAGGGCGTGCGGCTCGGCGTGGTCGGGGCCTNCATAAACCGTNGGACTGANCTGACGNTCCGNNATATGNTGCTNANCAAGGGGGGCACGTTNGCCCCCTCCGGCGGCAACCTGCTCCCNAATGCGGGGGCNGGNCCCGACGGATGGGTAACCGCCACCGACAGCTCGGCCTGCGTTTCGGTGTCGAAGACGCTCGACGGCGGCGTGAGGTTCACTGTCGGCGCGCGCTCCGACGCCTCCTACTCCCATTTCCGAACGCCGCTCAAGCCGGGAGCCGTCAAGAGCGGCGACGCGTGCAGGGTTTCTGTCTCGGTGAAAAACGGCGGCACATCTGAGCTGTCGGTCGGGGTGGTCCCCGCCCTGCCCGACTGCACGGAGCAGCTATGCCCGCAGCAGCACAGGCGCGTCGCGCCCGGCATGACCGAAAAGATTTCGTTCACGTTCATCGCCGACCGCGACAGCACCCCCTCCCACGCCCTGCTTATCAACGCCACCGGGGCGAGCGTCAATGGATGGAGAAACGTGGAGTTGTCGGGCGTAGCTCTCGAAAAGGGTGCGGGCACCGCCCACCAGTGGCAGGCCGCCCCGGAGGACTCGCTGCCTGAGGATTACCAAAACCTGAAGACCCGGATCTCGCAAACGGCTGAGAAGATCGAACTGATTGCCCGAAACTTCAACGCCGACGGCTCAGTCAAGGAGGGGGCGGGCATTATGACCACGGCGAAGGGCATCGCCATGTTCGCCTTCAACGCCGACGGCAAGCTCGTCTCGCTCGTAGAGCAGACCCCCGCCTCCATCAAGGTTTCGGCTGAGAACATATCGCTCGAAGGCGCCACCTCGATCAACGGCAAGGTGCGGGTCGGCGAAGACGGCCTGCTCCGCACCGAGGACGCCTCCGTCGCAGGGCGGCTCACAGCCAACGAGCTTATCCTCGGGGCGGAGAGGATGCCCGCGGACACCGACCCCGACTCGTCGGTGCCCGTGCTCACAAAGGCCATGAGCGTGTGCGCAGGGGGGTATTTCGCCCTCCCCGCCCTGCCGCCCGGCTCCACCCGCGAGATGAGAATACTCGTCATGGGCCGCGGCTCGCTTTACGACAGGCAGAACACATCCCTGACGCTCTACGGCAACACCGACCCCTCTCTCGGCAACAAGGTGCTCCTGTGCCAGGAGGGCGACCTGCAGTCGGCCTCCGACTCGCTGCGGTTCTCGTCGGGGTCCACCACCGAGAACGGCAAGACCACCGCCCACTACGCCTTCGGAGTCTATCTGCTCACGGGGTTTCGGCTCCCCACCGACGACGCCGAGGCCACCGCCGACGAGAGGGCCACCACCTACTGGAACGTGGCCAAGCCCGACGACTCCGCCTTCGTGATGCGCCGCCTCAATCTGCAGCCCGTCAGCGCCTCGGCGGGGCGGCCTGTCTACAACGTCACCCGCCCATTCGACACGATCATCGACGACGACGCCGCCCCGAACAAACCGATTCCTATTCAATAATTTCAATGCTGTATAATGGAAAACATCGAGAAAATCAACCGAGGGAGCGACTTCGACTTCACCTTCACGATGCCGAACGTCGGCCACGCCGACTTCGACGGATGCGTCTACTCGCGGCTCTCGCTGAGCCGCCGCTTCCACTTCGGGCGACGGGGAGGGCGCTGCTTCCACTGCCGGACGGGCGACGGCGACGCCGTCACCGTCTTCTGCGACAACGCCGGGCTCGGCCTCGGACGGCTCTCGGCGAAATGGACCATACACCACCCCGACCCCACTCACGCCGACGGCATACGATCGGAGGCCGACGGCATGGAACTCCCCATCGAGCTCGTCGCCGACGGAGGCTCGTCGGGAGCCTCGGTGACAGTGGCCGGGGGCGAGTTCTCCCGCCGCCTCGAACGCGTCGAGGAGGCCCTGAAGAGCCTGTCGCCGCCGCAGGGCGACGACTCCGAGGGGATGACCGCAGAGGAGGGCGCGGCCCTCGCAAAGGCGATATTCAACGATTAACCCCAATTTTCTAACCCACTAAAAACTCTGACAAAATCATGGCAGAAATCAAAAAGAAACACGTCACTTCCGAGGCCCTGCAAGGCGCTCTCGGCGTGGTGAAAGACGCAATGCCCGGCGCGGCAACCAAGCAAAAGGCGGGCCTCGTCAAACCCGGCAACGGACTCTCGGTCGACAACGAGGGCAACGTATCGGTCGACAACGGCAACATCGACGCCCGCGCGCAGGCCATAGTCGAAGCCCTCAAACTCAAGACTATCAACGGCGAGAGCATCAAGGGCGAGGGCGACATCGTGATCGACCTCTCGCTCTTCAAAATCGTCGACAAGCTCCCCACCACCGACATTCTCAACAAGGTTTACCTCGTCAAGAACGAGGAAGCGGTGCCCGACGGCGAGCTAAACGTCTACGTGGAGTGGATCCACGCCAACGGCAAGTGGGAGAAGCTCGGCGAGTTCAAGACCGCCATAGACCTCACCCCCTACGCCCTGAAGACGTATGTGGACACCTCGCTGGAGGATGCGGTGGGTGTCGCCCGGACCTACGTCGATAACGCGCTTGACGAGATAAGGGAGTCGGTGTCTGACGACGCTCTGAAAGCCAAGTTCCCTAACCTCACCGCCGATCTCTCTCTCATGGCCGACCAGAGCTACGTCGACGAGACCTTCGTCAAGGCTTCGGAACTCGAAGCCCTCTGCATGACGGCAGCCGACGGCCAGGCTCTCGCCGAGGCCATATTCGCCTGACGCGCATTCGCTAACCGCGGGCGGGGCGATTCGTTTCCCCGCCCGCCTTAAACTCCTTTTATGAGCAATATACGAAACATAGCCACCCGCGCGGCGGTCGCTTCTGCACTCGACACGTTTAAGGACAGTCTCTCGCGGCTGTCGGGGTCAGGGGCGCACGCCCTGATTTTCCAAGCGATTCAGCCCCGCGGCCAAAACGTGCTGAGCAAAGCATCCTCCGACTGCGTCGTCCTCTTCAACACCACCTCCAAACGGTTCGTCGGGACGCTTCCGGTCGGGGGAATCCCCTTTGCTAACTGGCCGGGGTGCGAGAGATACGGCGAGGCCGACGACAAGGGGGTTAAGCCGATCCCGGGCGAGGCGTATTTCTGCGTGGCCGACGGCAAGTGGTACACCCCCGACTCCGACTCCTACGACCTCGTGGAGATCGACCCGGTCGTGACGCGAAACACGTTCTTCGACGACCTGCTCGCCTCGCTCGACGTGAAGCCCGCGGGGGCCGACGGCCTGTACTCGCTTAACGGCCTAACCGACATCACATACAAGCAGATGGTCGACATCGTCGCTGCGGGAAGGCTTGACCGCGACATGGTCAGCGGCTTCTATTGCCGTAATACGGCGATCCGCACACACCTCCCTGCAAATATCCACCCGTCATCGGCGTTTATTGCCGATTATTTGTTTTGGTTTTGCGAAAACCTCGAAGTCGTGAACGAGTCGATGATCGTGCCGTCCGACCACACATTCGCCGCATGCCCCTCTTTGCGAAAAATCAGCTGCTACTCGCCCAACAACGACAGACGATACGATCCAAGCAGTTTTGAGGGATGCGTCGCGTTGGAGGAAATCGACGTGTGGAACGTATCTCAGCAGAATATATGGCTCGGCGACTCGCCGCTGCTTTCCTTCGCCTCGGTCTCCGGCATCGTGGCCAAGTACGGCGGGGCGAAGCTCATCCAGTTCACCGTCCACCCGGAAGTTTACGCCAAGCTCACAGACGAGTCAAACGCCCAGTGGCACCCGCTGCTCGCAGCGGCCGAAGCCAAAAAAATCCAATTCCTATCAGCTTAACACAGACTTATGGTAACAATCATCAACAACGAGGTGCGATCTTCTGAGGGCAAGATGCTCGTCAGGGTCGACGGCCCCGCAAATCAGCGCCCCTTCTCTTGCGGGCGGGTGATGCCCGGCGAGTCGGAGGCCGACTACATGGAGGTCGACTCCGACTTCGTGGCCGTACGCGAGGCGATCGCCGCTAAAATCGCCGAGATCGCCGAGTACGACACATCGCCCGCCGTCAACTCATTCACCCTCGGCGGCAGGGCCATGTGGCTCGACAACGCCCTTCGCATCTCGATAACCGACTCCACGCGCAAGGAGCGTGCCGCCGGGCTGACCGTCACTACCCTGTGGCACGAAGGGCGACGCTACGACCTCCCTATCGACCACGCCGAGCGTATGCTGATAGCCCTCGAGGTCTACGCCAAGCAGTGTTTCAACGTCACGGCGCAGCACAAGGCCGCCGTAGCCGCCCTAACCTCCGTCGCCGCCGTCACAGCCTACGACCACACCGCCGGCTACCCGCCACGCCTCGAACTCTGATTACCCTTAATGACAATGGCCCTCGAACGATATTCGGGGGCCATTATGCTATAACATACTGATGCCTTTAATAAAAAGAGATTTAGGATACGTTTCGTTTTTTTTTCTTGAACTCTTCGTTTTACGAAATAACAACATTTCGTTTTGCGGATTATAAAAGAGTCGTTCTTACAAGTTCAATCCTATATAGAAAAATTGCACCTCTTAAGAAAGTTTATGAGATAGCTTTCAGATAGATTCATTTGAGATTTGAGAAATGAAGCTAATCTACAGACTGTAAGCCCTAACCAGTTTTGTAATATTGTACCCTCAAAATGTACCCTCCCAATGATAAAATCAACATATAACTCTGATATTCAATATCTCCACTTTATTGAATGGGAATAACCTAACTACCGCGATTGATCCCCCTTAACTATACCCCCGTACCATCTGCGGGGGTATAGTTATATTTAACAAAATATCGGCAATAAATTGGAGCATTCGGCGTTAATATTGGTATGATTGACTTTCTTAACAACGTTGACACGCAGCTATTTCTCACGCTTAATAGCCTGCACACCGATTTCCTCGACCCAATAATGAAAGCTTTGAGCGGCAAATGGATTTGGGTGCCATTTTACATGGTGCTTCTTTATCTTATATGGCGGGACTACAACAAGCGGTTTTCCGCGCTTGCCGTACGCCGAACGCTACTGACACTCGTGTGCATAGCATTGGCAATCACATTGGCCGACCAGATTTGCGCCACCTTGATCCGCCCTATCATCGAGCGTCCGCGCCCCGCGAATGAAGACAGCCCGATTAGAGCGCTTGTGCACATAGTCGACGGATACCGCGGCGGCCATTACGGATTCCCATCATGCCATGCCGCTAACTCGTTTGCCCTGACCACATTCATCATCATGGTTTTCAGGAACAAAGTCGCGATAACAGGCATGCTTTCGTGGGCGTTGCTATTGTGCTACACACGTGTTTATCTCGGAGTACACTACCCCGGCGATCTGCTTGTCGGTGCGATTATTGGCTCCTGTGCAGGCGCATGCTGCTATTACTTATATCGCTATTTCTGCAAGCTTCGACCCCTACCTATATTTAGCCAATATCTGTCGATTAACGACGATTAATTGGGGCTTATCGCGGCCAAAATCGGCAAATATAGCCAAAAAAATCGCGTATTTTTACGCTTTTAGGTGCAATTTGGCTAACTTCGCGGTCATAAATCCAATCACAAATAATGCAATTAACCGACCAGTCGCGCCGCGACTCATTATTGGCTCTCATCCGCGAGGGGAAAGAGATGACGTTAGGCCAGCAGCTCAAGCTGACCGCCATTCTCGCCATGCCAGCAATTCTCGCTCAGCTGTCGGCCATTATAATGCAATATATCGATGCGGCGATGGTAGGATCGCTTGGCGAGGAACCCTCCGCGGCTATCGGCCTGATGGCCACGTCAACATGGCTGTTCTGGGGTATATGCAGCGCTGTCGGGACAGGTTTTTCCGTTCAGGTCGCGCATAGAATCGGCGCCAAGGACAAGGAGGGAGCGCGGTCGGTGCTACGCCAATCGATGGTAGTATGCCTCTGCTTCAGCCTCATATTAACCGCCATAGGAGCATCAATCAGCGGGAGTCTACCCCATTGGCTCGGCGGATCTGACGCGATCGCCGCCGACGCCTCTACTTATTTCCTTATCTTTATTTGCTCGCTACCGGCGTTGCAGATTTGCTTCCTTTCCGGAGCAATGCTGCGCTGCTCGGGCAACACGTTTTTCCCCGGAATGTTGAATGTCGCAATGTGTATGCTCGACGTCGTCTTTAACTTCTTTCTGATTTACCCCACGCGTGACATATCAATCGCGACACTAAATATCACTATGCCTGGAGCCGGGCTTGGCATAGCGGGAGCCGCATTGGGCACCGCCTTTGCCGAACTCACAGCGTGCGTGCTCATGACATGGTATCTCTGGCGGCGCAACGCCGAGCTCAACCTGCGGGGCGACAGAGGTAGCTTCCGGCCTCGCAAGCCCGTTCTTCGCAAAGCGTTTATCATCGGCGCGCCGCTCGCCGCCGAGCACACTCTGATGTGCGGCGCGCAAGTGATCATCACCGCTATCGTTGCTCCGCTCGGCCTGATATCGATCGCCGCCAACGCGTTTGCCGTCACTGCCGAATCGCTCTGTTATATGCCGGGCTATGGTATCGCTGAAGCCGCAACCACTCTTATTGGACAGAGCCTCGGGGCGGCCAGGAAGGCACTCGCCCGTAGATTTGCATACATAACGGTTGGGAGCGGTATGGTCGTGATGACACTGATGGGAGTCGTGATGTATGTGGGTGCGCCGCTGATGATGGGTATAATAAGCCCGGTAGAAAGTATATGCGACATGGGCGTAGAGATACTGCGTATAGAGGCATTTGCCGAGCCGATGTTCGCCGCCGCAATCGTTGCCTGCGGCGTGTTTATCGGCGCGGGAGACACACTCGTCCCATCATGCATGAACCTTGGCTCCATTTGGGGCGTTAGACTTACGCTGGCGGCCATTTTGGCCCCGACGATGGGCTTGCGAGGCGTGTGGATAGCCATGGCCATTGAACTCACCTTCCGCGGAGCCATTTTCCTATGGCGCCTTTTCACACCAGCCTGGCAACGCAAAGTCAATGTATAATTCGCTCACAGATTAAGTTATGAATTTCGACGAAATCATCCCCCGCAAATCAACCAATTCCTATAAATGGGATTCCAATCCTGAGACCGACAATCTGCTGCCCATGTGGGTTGCCGACATGGATTTCAAGACAGCTCCGGCCGTAATCGAGGCCCTCAGGCGCAGAGTGGACCACGGCATTTTCGGCTATACAAAAGTGCCCGATGAATATTATAAGGCCATTACCCATTGGTTTCGTCATCGCCATGACTGGATAATCAACCCCGACCATATCATTTACACTACCGGCGTAGTGCCTGCCCTCTCATCTACCATAAAGGGACTCACCGACGAGGGGGATAAGGTCATCGTGCAATCCCCTGTGTATAATCTGTTTTTCACAAGTANTCGNAANNANCNATGCTCNATNNTCGANAACCNNNTGACCGCTGCGCCTGGNNAGCCNTACGNANTNNACNTTGACGGNCTCNNNGTGATTGGCCGGTGAAGCCNAGCTAATGATTCTATGCAACCCCCATAATCCCGTTGGACGTATCTGGTCGGCCGACGAGCTTACTCGCATCGCCCGCATCTGCGCCGACAACGACGTCACGGTCATCTCAGATGAGATTCACTGCGAGCTAACATACGATACCCCCTACATGCCGTTCGCCCCGATTGCCGAAAAAGAGGGATGCGGTTATGTGATTCTCAACTCGCCGAGCAAAGCGTTCAATACCGCGGGGCTGCAGATTGCCAATATCATTTGCCCGGATCAGCAGATGCGCTGGAAAATTGACCGCGCGATCAACGACAACGAGGTTTGCGATGTCAACCCGTTCGGTGTGGTCGGGCTTATAGCCGCTTACAACGAAGGGGCGGAATGGCTCGACGAGCTCCGCAATTACCTCTGGGTGAACTATCAGACCGCAAAACGCTTCTTTGAGCAACATCTCCCCCTCTACCCCATCACTCCGCTTCAAGCTACCTATCTGCTTTGGATTGATACCTCCGCATCGGGCGTTGAGGCCAAAAAACTTTGCCAACATATCATCTCGACCACCGGCCTGCGCGTTAGCCCCGGCCCTGACTACGGCCCCGGGGGCGAAAACCACATCCGGCTCAACATCGCTTGCCCCCGCGCGACATTGCTCGACGGCCTAAACCGCCTCCAAAAAGCGCTCGGCACGATAAAATAGCCATTAGAAATAGCGCAGGCACAAATCATATATAACACTATCTTACAGACTATTACCACTACTTCCAATAGCGCATCTACAAAACAGCGTTGAAAAAAGTCAGAAAAAATTTGCATAGTTTAAAAAAAACGCCTAAATTTGCACTCGCAATCGGGTAAAACCGATACGACCAACAATTGCGGCAATACATAGTCCGCATCCATGGAGAGATGGCAGAGTGGTCGATTGCGGCGGTCTTGAAAACCGTTGAGGGTCACACCTCCGGGGGTTCGAATCCCTCTCTCTCCGCCAAATAAAGCGCTGATTTTTCAGCGCTTTATTTGTTTATGGCAAGAGGGATGAGAACGGCGCATTCCAAAAAAAATGGGTCAGTAGATTTTTCCGGTTGGCGGGAGAGGAAAGGTTAACCGTATAATGCACTTAATCTGAAAAGAAAGAATGCGGTGTCGTTGATTCCCCGGAACTGCCTGCGGAGATCTTTGATTT